>Ga0247833_1002635_pt1 | contig 25854 bp, 28 predicted proteins | sample LaCruzMarch2015__7_FD_187117 | JGI IMG/M metagenome (GOLD analysis project Ga0247833, IMG submission 187117) | Freshwater microbial communities from meromictic Lake La Cruz, Castile-La Mancha, Spain - LaCruzMarch2015_8m | ecosystem: Environmental > Aquatic > Freshwater > Lake | place: Spain... | reverse complement strand
TGGCTTAGAAATTGGTATCTAAGGCGGTACTGGTTATAGTGTGCTCCGCTTGATCACGACAAATGGTCAACGGGTTGTTAGCTCAGTTGGTAGAGCAGGTGACTCTTAATCACCGGGTCGTAGGTTCAATCCCTACACAACCCACAGTAAAACCGCAGGTCAGGGTTTTGTTTTTATCTATCCGCTTACTTTATCGGCTACTGATATTACGTTTGTCCGTTCTTTGTCCGTTCCCGCAAATAGTTTCTCTCCGAGACGGTCCATATATGTCATTGCATCATCTTCATAAAGGTGTCCATAGACATCCAAAGTCATCTGAGTAGAAGCGTGACCCAGAATTCCTGACACTGTTGTGATTGGGGTTCCCTGCGAAATGAGCAGACTTGCCGCAGTATGACGAAGGGAGTGGAAGGTGATGTCTTTTAGTCCAGATACTTTGACTGCAGGGCGGAAGATTCTGGTCATAAAGTTGTTGTATTCAAGCGAGCCTCCTCCAGGCATCGTGAATAGTTGACTCTCAGGACCTCTCTTCTCAATCAAGTCCTGCAAATCGGATAGTAATTCCTTAGGAAAAGGAACCACTCTTGACTCATCTGTCTTCGTTGAACTAACTATCTGCTCTCCACGAAGCCCACTAGATAAAGACTTACCAACATAAATAGTCCTATTTAATATTGAAATGTCTTTACATTGAAGAGCAGCAAGTTCACCCCAACGAAGTCCAGTGGTACCTGCAAACTTCACAAGCACTTCATAGCCTTCACAACTGCGTGCCAATAAAAAGAGTTCAGATGCGCTAAGTGCACGCTTCTCTCTTTTTGTGACTCTTCTGCGTGCGATATGGTGGCTAGTAAATACTGTGTCCGATATATGGAGCAGCCTTTGGAATTGATACTGGAATCACAGGAGTTCTAACTACTGATAGTACCGAGCGTTGCTAAAGCGCAACACTAGAGGTGTTGCTAAGAAGCAACGCTAGAGGTGTTGCTTAGAAGCAACAGTTACGGTTTGAGTAAGTTACACATAACAGGATATCTAATGGGGTTGAGGGTTCCATTCCCACCATCAACCTGCATAAGAGCGATTTCCCAATTTGCTTGGGCATTGAGGCAGGCTGTGTAATTTGCCAACTTAACTGCGTCGTAGGTCTTTACTTTTGCTTGCGCGGCCTGAGCCGTTAATAGTGCGATGAGTAGTGCGTTTATGCTCAATAGGGCTATAAGTAATTTTTTCATACCTAGAAACATAGGCTGAAATCTCGGAAATAACTAGGGGGTAGCCAGTTAGGCTAAAAAAATAGATAATTCATAGATGGACTTAGGTTTGATTTTCTTTATAGGCGTTATGGTCTTTCTTATGTGGCCTATGGTTGAGTTATTGAGTGATGGTGGCATTGTAAGAAATATCGGTTGGCTTATAGTAGTGACGATAGGATGTTTTATCTTTGCAATATTTTATTCTATGGGACAACCGCGCTGAATTATAAGTTTCAGAAAGTAAGGCGACTTTGAGAAGTTTTAGGGCATTTCTAGATGATGCAAGAAAGAGCGCAGTTTTGAAACTGCAGGATGCAATTGACGTGGAAATGGATGCACAAAAACTACTTCGTTTAAGGACACGTCTCGTCAAGTCGTTGGGGTATGTTCCCGAAGGGCTTGCAAGCATCTATAACCCACTTCCCAAATCCTGGCGCAATTTTCCTTTGAAGCCTGACCTCGGGTCATCGGAAACAACCGAAGCAATTGGTTTTGTGTATGTGCTAACGAATCCCTCATTCCCTGGACTCGTGAAGATTGGTTACACCGAGAGGGACCCCTCGCTAAGAATCAAGGAACTAAACGGCACGGGATTGCCATACGAATTCATTGAAGTTATCCGCATAAATACCGTAGAAGCAAAGAAACTGGAAATGAGACTCCATCGTCACTTTCAGACAAAGAGAGTTAATTCAAATCGTGAGTTCTTTGCAGTCTCTACTCAAGAGGTTTATGACACCCTATTGAAATGGAATATCATAGAAAAATGAATCCAAGACTTTTAATGACTGTATTCGCAATACTGTTGTCCCTAATGATTACTAGCAATCCTGCTATAGGCGTTGAGCCAGGAATATATTTGCGTCCAGACAAATTACCAAAAGCCAAAGTTATTGACGGAAAACCCACAGTTAGACCACAGTGCCCCTATCAAACAGGACAGCGCCGCTGTATTAAAGTGAAGGTGACGCAAAGTTGGATTCGCTCTTGCCTATCTGGAACGGGCGATGCCGTTTCATTCGTATTCCGACTTTACTCTCAGAGTGGCAAGTTGATTGGTACTGGCGATGATTGGGCAAGAACTCGGTGGGATGAGGGCAAGAACAAAAAGGGAGAGATATTGTCTTTTCCAGAATTCAAATATGGAAACTCAATAGTCAAAAAAGTCAAAGTGGTTAAAGCGGTCTGCGTGAGTTACTAATCAAAAATTCAAAGATTCATAACATTGAATCAACCGATTTCAGTACTACAACAAACATCAAGAAGTAATCTGCTCCCAGTTCTCTAAGTACTTATCCATCCATCCATTTGGGGCAAATTTCACACTCATTGAATATTTATTCCTAATCTTTCGCATTTTAGAGTCATTATGCTTTTGACCTTTTGCCCCAAGAGTGCGCAACCAAGTGGCGTGAGATTCTCGTACTACCTTGGCCACCTGCGCCGCAGGAATTACATAAACGTGGCTCTCAATATCACCAAGCGCAACAAAGCAATAAAAAATATCTGCATCATCGATAGTTTCATTTTTCTCGCTAAGTGGCCACCCAGCATTCGCATCTAAACCAGTTCGAGTCTTCACTTGAATCAAACAGGACGCCTTACCATCTAAGTGGTTTACGAGAATATCGACTTTCTCTACCCTACTAGGAGCAAGCGCAGCGAGGCATCCTCTGTTTAAAAGACGGGACATTACTAAGTGCTCACCAGCCGCGCCAACAATTGCTTTGTCTCGTTTCATCTCATAACTATACCCAACCGCTCTACTTCTGCCTAGGCCTGCTGACTGGCCATCATATGGTCATTCGAAGAAAGTCCTCTTCGTCTATTAGTGAAATGCCACTTCCTGCCTGAGACAAAGTTTCCGCATCTTTGAGTTTCTGAGTCTTTTTGCCATTCTTGAAATCAATAAAGTCACTAACTCCTATAACAAGAAAGTCTGTCTTTTTGCTAACTCCTGATTGAACTACGGCGCCATTGTTGACTGCTCTTTGAATTGCTTGGCCTCTCTCCATTGAAGTTAGAGCCCCCGTGAAGACAATGTTCTTCCCATACAAATCACTTCCAACATTGACATCTATATTTGGTAATACATCTTTTGAAGAAGATTTGATTTTGCTTGACCCTGAATTCTGGCTCTCATAGTTCTTAAAGTCTGACATCGTCTTTAGGCCACTCATAGTAAGTAATCCCAATTTGTATCCATAGTTCCCCGCGACTTCTGAGAGCGAATTCTTTTCCAACTCTTTCATCTGCTTCAGGGCTATCTTTGCACAGGCTTCCGCATCTGATGATGCTTCGTGATGATTTAATTCAATTCCAAATGTCTCTGCTAAAGTGTCTAATTTGTGATTTATAAGTTGAGGCCATAGTTTTCGAGCAATCGTATAAGTATCATAAAATCTAATGTCTGAGAACTGTTTCTCGTAATACTTAAGAAGTGCTTGAGTTACTCGAATATCAAAACCTGAATAGTGACAAGCAATTGGTAATTCATACTTTGAAGTAAAACTCTCGACACGTTCCCAGATATCATCAAAGGTAGGAGCACCCTTTACATCAGCAGGCTTAATGCCGTGAATCATCACGTTAAATGGGTCGAACTCTGCGAATTCTTTTGGTGGCTTTACATAGGTTGCAAATGTCTCACTTACTTCTCCTTGAATAACAACCGAAACTCCAAGAGCACAAGCACTCAAGTAACTGCTGTTGGCTGTTTCATAGTCAATTGCTATGAAGTTCTCGCTAGGCGAAGTCACTTCTTTTTTGGTGTGCAGTTTCGGTCTGCTATACCTGCAACTTCTCTGTTTCGCTACTAGTTGCTGAAGCGGGTCTCGCAATAAATGCGTGTGTTTCTTTGTTTCTATTACCAAGTATACAGGATTATAAATTCGAATGTCAATAGCTGCAAAGAACTTTCTGTGCTGAGTATCTATTTAATTGAGTTATCTTTATTTAGTTATAATACATATTTTAAAGTTATTAACATTAATGAAATTCTCGCACATGAAATAAGGAATTAAACTCTACTCAGACTTTCCCATGATCACATTGAATGGTGGTTTCGCACCATTTGACGCCACGAATCTTTCCAAATAATAGTTTTCCCAATAAAAACACTTCTCATCATCTGCAATTACTGAATATTGGATCTTTGAGACTCCCCAGCTATTGCGCTCTGGAGAATTAGCCCTTGCCTTTATATTGCCTTTGCCGATATAGAGCACCTGACCCTCTTTACCAATATATTTGTAGATGCCTGTATAGGTCTCTGGAATCCGATTCTTATCTGTCCAGCTGACAGTTATCTCAAAATTAGGTCTTAAGGTAATTGAGAACAGATTAGATTTTTTGTCAAAACTAATTTCGAAAGTTCTATCGGTTCTATCTGGCAACTTTTGGATGTTCTTCAATATTGCATTCTTATTTATTAGTTCGGACGCTTTGATGGTGAAACCCGCACTTCCACCTTTACTTCTTCCAGAGGCCAAAAGAGACAAGGTGTTTGGTTCCGAAGTGTCGTTTACGAAATTGAAGCCCAAGAAATATGGTTCTTCATCGTCTACAAAAAATTTGACTCCTAGGTGATTCTGGAGATTATGTTTTTTGATGAAAGTCGCAGAGAATGTAATACCTGATTTGCTTATGTACAAGACAGCATCTTGAGAAGGAATGCGATCCAGAGATACCTCTTTGATGGCCATCTAACCTCCCTTTGCTGACTCCTTGAATTCTAGCCCTCATAAGATAGACGGCTCTTGGTGATATGACCATGAATAGCCCCAAGTTCCCGAAATTGAGTTCAAAATCTAGTAAATGTCAGACCACATCTCTACTATGGGAGATAGTTCAAGATCGGTTACATCAACATGTGGACCATGTGAGTACATAACCCCTATTGGGGTTCGAGTCCCTCACAACCCACTTATTTTTTCTTATAGCCCTTTGGGCAAACAGGTTTAACTGCAGTCACCTTTTTGATGAGTTTGCCCTTGATACAAGTGAGGGTAGTTTTCTTTGTAGCCGAGGGTTCAACTGTTGGGGTCACTGTAACTACTGGCTTTGGTGTCGGAGATGGAGATATCTCAGAGAGAGACACATATTTTTGCGCTTCATTGACCAACTGAATATTGGCACTAGGTAATCCTTGAGTAGCCACGCAGACAATATTGCACGTTTTTGTGCAACCAGCCCCATTGCTTGAACTCTGTGCACCGACATAGACAAACTTCCCAGATGACTCTGTAATCAAAGGAGAACCAGAGTCGCCACCACAAATTGTTTTTTCAACAGAGATTTTTGTCGCGGAAAAGGTGCCGGGTGAGAGAGTATCAAATTGATTTGGGACCACTTTGCTCATCTGTGTAATCAACTTATTTGGAATAGGACTCGTGACCCTACAAGGAGGTGCATCAACCAATTCCGTGCAGCCATATCCAATATGAATAACTTCTCTTTCCTCATTCATCCACTTCTTGACTTGCTCGAATGATGCTATTTCTAAGGATGTGACATTAGGAAAGGGGGATTTTAAGATTACTATCCCAAAATCATTCTGATACGGAAATTTTGAGGCGGAAAAATCTGAAGGAATAAAGTATCTATCAGCCTGAATCCGTCGAGTTGTGGTGTCACGCAAATCAGTACCTGGCTCAGGAATCCACAGACTTTGAGCTGGGAGGGTGAGGCAATGTGCTGCAGTCATAACTATGCGCGGGGCGACTAGCGCACCACTACAGCCCGCACTCGTTCCATCTCTGCCACCAAGTAATCCAACGACAATCGGATTTCCAGTAGCTGAAGTTCCACCATAAATTCCGTGGACTGGCGCAACCGGCAAAAATATCGATAGAAGAATCAATAGTGAGCTTAAAATTCTAACTCGCTCTATTCTCATTGTCCGATTATCTACAGTTCAAATTATTGAGTCAAGACATAGATTCGAAGTGATCATGACTTACCGCTGTTTACTTATAACCGGGTCGGGGGTTCGATCCCTACACAACCCACTTCTGTATTGCTTCGCCTTGAAAAAGTGATGAATTATCACCTCGCTCGAAGTCATTTAGAGTTTATTTCAGATACCCTAAAGACAGTCATGAAGCGTCTACTAGGACTTACAAGATATGCAGTGGTCATTCCTGCCCTTGCCTCGATTCTTGGGGCATTACTTCTTATGGCTCAAGGATCCTTTGCTATGGTCCTAGCAGTTATTGATTCACTTGAGAGTCAATATGGTCTCAAGGAAACCATTGTTGAAGTCCTAACTGCAATTGATGCCATTTTGCTTGGCACCGTTCTTCTTGTGATTGGCTATGGCCTCTATGAACTATTTATCGATGCTGATATTGATGTGCCAATGTGGCTTAGAGTCGAAGATCTTGATGATTTGAAATCCAAACTAATAGGCGTCGTGGTAGCCATTATCGCCGTAGTCTTTGTAGGTGTATTTGTTGATTCAAATCGAGCTGATGATGTAATTGCATATGGCGTTGGCGCAGGCGCGCTCGTTGCAGGATTAGCGCTCTTTGCATTCGCTACTGGAAAAACAGGAAAGAAAAGTAGAGAGAAGCTCTAAAGACAGGTTTTCTTAGAGCGCTCTTGAGCGTTTTGCAAGGCGCCAGTGCATAAAATAGATAGGTCCAGCAATGATGAATGTAGTTAGTGAATTCACAATGCCTTTAATTGCTTGGCGTTGATTGTTTTCGGTTAAATTCTCTTTGATTTGATCAGCGCTTAAGGCTGAGTCTTTAGGAACTGAGTAGGGATCAAAGTAACCAGGATCAGGCCAGAGGGCATCAACTATTCCTCGAACAACGCTAACCAATGAAAATAGGCAAGTTAGTAGAGTTACTAGACAGACTGCGTAAATATAAAGTGAGTACCAACCAATACGATCTTCCCTCTTGGCAACAGGTTGGCTTTGGGTCAGAACGGGAGTGCTCACCTTTGAAGTGGGGCTCTTTCTTCTAGCAACCTGCTTACTCTTAATAGCTTTACCTGCCATAGCTTGATTCTGACCTTAAGTTAGATAGTTTTCAATTAGCCGAGCCGATAATAAACTAAAACCTGTGTTGCAAAAGCTAATCCTCCATTCTGGTTTTGTGCCCTTTCCTAAGGCTGATTAGATAGCGCAATGGCCGAGTTCATCCCCAATCCCGCTAGAGGTAAAGAGGTCTACGACCTTGATAGAAAGTATGTGTTTCACTCCTGGTCTGCTCAGGGTCAAATCACACCACTTCCAATTGCAGGCGGCAGCGGCTCATATTTCTGGGATTTTGATGGAAAGAAGTATCTAGATTTTTCTTGTCAACTAGTCTTTACAAATATTGGATTTCAACATCCAAAAGTTATTGATGCAATAAAGAAACAAGCAGACCTTCTAACAACTATTGCTCCACAAGCAGCAAATGAGGCGCGCGGAGAAGCTGCCTCCAGAATTGTCAGTCTTGCTAGTCCAAATCATGAAAAAGTTTTCTTTACCAATGGCGGGGCAGATGGCGTTGAAAATGCGATCAGAATAGCTCGCATCCATACCTCACGCCATAAAATTCTCTCGTTCTACCGCTCCTATCACGGCAACACCACCTCTGCTATTTCAGCAACAGGGGATCCAAGAAGATGGCCAAATGAATTTGCCTATGGCCATGTTCACTTCTTTGGACCATATCTTTATCGAAGTGCTTTTTGGGCAAAGAGCGAAGAGGAAGAGTGTCAAAGAGCGCTTGAGCATCTAGAGAGCGTTATTGAATTTGAAGGACCGAAGACAGTTGCAGCTATCTTGATTGAATCTGTAGTCGGTACTGCTGGGGTCTTGATTCCACCAAAGGGATATCTAGAAGGAGTAAGGCGCCTCTGTGATAAGTATGGAATTTTATGGATAGCAGATGAAGTTATGTCAGGATTTGGAAGGACTGGGAAGTGGTTTGCCTACCAACATTCAACTGCTCATCCAGATTTAATCGTCTTTGCTAAGGGAGTAAATTCTGGATATGTCCCACTTGGCGGGGTTGTAATCTCAAAAGAGATTGCAGAGACCTTCAAAGATCGCGTATTTCCTGGCGGGCTTACCTACTCCGGCCATCCGCTTGCTTGCGCAGCAGCAGTTGCAACTATTGATGCTATGAAAGATGAAAAAATCGTTGAAGCTGCTGCCACAATTGGCGAGAAGGTAATTGGCCCAGGTCTTCGTGATTTAGCTAGCAAGCATCGAGTCATTGGAGAAGTTAGAGGCCAAGGAACCTTCTGGGCTCTTGATTTGGTGAAAGATCGCGCAAGCAGAGAGCCGCTTGCTCCTTATGGTGGATCATCTCCTGCGATGAATGAGCTAGGGGGTGAATGTAAAAAGCTTGGTTTAATGCCTTTTACCAACTTTAATCGTATGCATGTAGTGCCACCTTGCAATATCACTGAGGTAGAATTTAACGAAGGACTAGCAATACTTGATAAAGCATTTAATCAGATTGATAAGTACTACACCGGGGCAAAATAAAGATGAGTGAAGTAAAGAGAATTACCCATCACATAAATGGCGCTTATTGGAAAGAGAGCGCTACAAGAAGTGGTGATGTCTATAACCCGGCAACAGGAAAAATTACTGCAAGAGTTGATTTTGCAACGCCAGAGCTAATTGATCATGGCGTTAAAGTTGCTAAGAAGGCTCAAGAGCAATGGGCTCAAGCATCTCTTGCAAAGAGAGTTCAAGTGCTCTTCGCCTTTAGAGAAATCCTCAATGCTCGAAAAGAAGAGATAGCAAAGTTAATCACCGCTGAGCATGGCAAAGTCTTATCAGATGCATTGGGTGAGGTAACTAGAGGACTTGAAGTGGTGGAGTTTGCCTGCGGTATCCCCCATCTACTTAAAGGTGCATACTCTGAAGGAGCTTCTACAAACATTGATGTTTATTCGATTCGCCAGCCACTTGGTGTTTGCGCCATCATCTCGCCCTTTAATTTTCCAGCGATGGTTCCGATGTGGTTCTTCCCAATCGCTATCGCTGCAGGAAATGCAGTAATTATCAAGCCGAGTGAGAAAGATCCATCTGCTATTAATCTCGTTGCAGAATTCTGGAAAGAGGCAGGTCTTCCAGATGGAGTATTTAATGTTATCCATGGCGATAAAGTTGCAGTAGATAGTCTGCTCGCTCATCCAGATGTTGTATCAATTTCTTTTGTGGGATCTACTCCGATTGCTCGATATATCTATGAAAATGGCACTAAAAATGGCAAGCGAGTTCAAGCACTCGGCGGGGCAAAAAATCATATGTTAGTCCTTCCTGATGCTGATCTTGATCTAGCAGCAGATGCTGCAGTAAATGCTGGCTTTGGCTCAGCTGGTGAGCGTTGCATGGCAATCTCAGCTCTAGTCGTTGTTGAACCAGTGGCTGATGAACTTATCAAGAAAATTTCAGAGCGCATGACAAATCTAAAAACGGGAGATGGCAGCGCAGGATCAGATATGGGTCCTCTTGTTACTGCGGTTCATCGCGACAAAGTTGCCTCCTATATCGATGCAGGAGTAAGTGCTGGAGCAAAATTGGTCGTCGATGGTCGAAATCCAAAAGTTAATGGAGCAGCAGAGGGTTTCTGGCTTGGACCAACTCTCTTTGATCAAGTAACACCTGAGATGAGTATTTATAAGGATGAAATCTTTGGTCCAGTTCTCTCGGTGATTCGAGTTTCTAGCTATGACCAGGGCCTTGAGTTAATAAATAAACATCAATATGGAAATGGAACTGCAATTTTTACAAATGATGGTGGAGCTGCTAGAAGATTCCAAAATGAAGTTCAAGTTGGAATGATTGGAATAAACGTGCCAATTCCTGTGCCAACTGCTTATTATTCATTTGGTGGCTGGAAGAATTCACTATTTGGAGATACTCACGCCCATGGAATGGAAGGCGTTCATTTCTTTACTAGAGGCAAAGTAGTTACGAGCCGCTGGCTTGATCCAAGCCATGGCGGGATAAATCTAGGATTTCCTCAGAACAGGTAAATCTCTCTTCACTCTAAGTAATTCAAGTGCTGCAACTGCTGAATCAAAGCCTTTATCTTCCTTACTCCCAGCAATCCCACTTCTTGCAATTGCTTGCTCAACAGTGTCGACAGTTAGAACTCCAAAGCCAATTGGCTTAGATATTGAAAGAGATACTTGCATAATCCCTTGCGTTACCCCCTGACATACATAATCAAAATGAGGAGTTTCACCTCTAAGAACCACTCCTAGAACCACTGCAGCATCAAAGCCACTATCGAGAGCTAATTGAGCAGCAAGAGGTAATTCAAAAGAGCCAGGGACATAGATGACTGGCTCTGGCTTAATTTTTGCTGAATCTAACGCTCTCTTGGCGCCTGCGATCAAATCAGCGCAGATCTGCTCATGCCAGCTAGCAGAGATGATTGCAACCCTATATTGGCTTAAGTCACCAAGTGATATTTTTGGAACTACACCTGACATTATTTATGCCCCAGTCTCTCTTTTTTCGTCGCTACATATTTTTCATTAAAGGTATTGATATCTCCGGAGAGAATTTGAAGACTTGCTTTGATACCACTTGAAGTCAGAGTTTCTAGCTTTTCAGGGTTATTGCTCAACAAGATTACCGAATTGATTTTCAAAGAGTTAAGGATTTCAGCTGCATCACCAAAGTCTCTTTCATCAATATTGTGGCCAAGAGCTAGATTGGCATCAACGGTATCAAGGCCTTGATCTTGCAATTGATAAGCCTTGATTTTTTCAGATAATCCAATGCCGCGTCCCTCTTGATCTCTAAGATAGATGATTAACCCAGAGCCAGCGCTTTCAATCTCATTCATCGCCCGCTCTAGTTGTGATCCACAATCACATCGAAGTGAGCCCAGTACATCGCCAGTTAAACACTCTGAGTGAATTCGCACTAGAAGTGGTTTCTCTGAGTTAAGAATTCCAAACTTCAATAACGCATGATCAACTCCACCTCGACCCAGGAAAGTTGCAATCTGCCACTGCTTAATCTGGCCAGAACTACTTCGCGGAAGCTCTGCCCAGTTGAGATTAAACTCCTTCTGGCTATCTACTTTATTTGAGCCCTCTAGGGCGCCCATAAGTTGGGCAATGCTTAGGATAGGAATACCTTGTTCGCTGGCGAATCTAGTTAGATTTTCGCCACGCATCATCGAACCATCTTCATTGACTAACTCACTAATAACTCCAACTTGGTTTTCACCTACCAGTTTGCACATCTCAACGATGGCTTCGGTGTGCCCGCGTCTTGCAGCAAGGCCACCTTCATGAGCAATGAGCGGGAATATGTGGCCAGGTCTTATGAAGTCCTCTGCTGTGGAGCTTAAATCTGCTAAAGCTCTAATTGTGTTTGCGCGCTCTTTTGCGCTGATTCCAGTGGTGATCTCATGCTTAGCATCAACTGTTACGGTAAAAGCAGTTCGCTTTGTATCTTGATTCTGTTTAACCATAAGCGGCAGATGCAACTGTCTTGAGCGCTCCTCAGTCATTGCTACACAGATAACACCAGAGGTGTAGCGGATCATAAAGCCAATCTTCTCAGTTGTGGCAGCGCTAGCAAGTAGGAATAGGTCACCTTCATTTTCTCGATCTGCATCGTCAGTAACAATTACAAAGCCACCATCCCTAAAGGTTCCTAGCGCTTTATCTATTGAAAGAGTCACGATTGACCTCTATTCATAAGGCGCTCGACATATTTAGCAATAACATCAACTTCAATATTTACAATATCTCCGCTAGTTTTTTGAGCAAGATTTGTTCTCTCAAGAGTCTCTGGTATTAGCCAGAGTGTTAGTAAGTCATCAGAAATCTCGCCCACAGTAAGTGAAACTCCATCAATTGCAATTGAGCCCTGATTTACTATGTATTTGCTTAAGTTTTTAGGAACTCTGACTACAAACTTGTTCCACTTCTCACCTGGTGAGTTCTCGATAACACTGCCAATCCCATCGACATGTCCTTGAACAATATGTCCACCAAGTCTTGAATCCGCCCTAGTGGCTAGCTCCAGATTAACAAAATCACCTTCGCTAAGTTTTCCAAGGCTTGTCACCTTGAGCGTTTGAATCATCACATCAGCTTTAAAACTATTTGAGTTTAATTCAATTGCAGTTAGACAGGTGCCATTTATGCTCACTGAATCCCCTACCTTTATTTCAGGGGTAAGCACGCTCTCAATTTGGATTACAGCAGATTCTGAGCCTCTAGAAATTGAGATCACTTTAGCTTTATCAGCAACAAGACCTGTGAACACTATTTGTTCACCGCCAATAGATGAAGCCTTAGATTCTTTTCTTTATCTCCAAGTAAATCCGCTGAAAGAAGCTCAAGATCTAATCTTTGATTAAGGGTCTTAATCTCAAGCTGGTTAGCAAAATCAAGGCCTGAACCAACAAGAGTTGGCGCTTGATAGAGAAATACCTCATCAAATAGTCCAGCTTTAAGAAATGCGCTAGTTAAGTTTGGGCCCGCCTCAATAAGGATCTGATTCCAGGCGCGCTGTTTTGCCAATTCCATCAGCTCGCCTAGATCATTTCCCTTGATTTGAATCGTTTCAGCGCTCTTATCTAAAACCTTTGAGCCCTGCGGAATCTCTCGATTTCCAAGTACTACTCGAACCGGCTTGAACTCAAAGTTCTCGCGCTTGATATTTCTTACCGTTAGAGATGGATCATCTGCAAGAACTGTCCCCGTGCCAGTAACAATTGCATCACATTGACTACGAAGAATTGCCACATCAGATCTTGAAATCTCACTTGTAATCCACTTTGAGCTGCCATCCAGCGCTGCAACTTTCCCATCAAGACTTGCTGCAATCTTTATAGTTATGTAGGGATACGAGCTCTTAAGCTTTTTAAGCCATGCCCGATTAGTGAAGGCAACCTCATCTTTTAAAAGACCTTGTTCAACAAATATGCCGGCATCAGTTAGTGCTTGCGCTCCCCCACGGGCTATCGGGTTTGGATCAATAACTGCAAAAACGACTTTCTTTATGCCTGCAGCAATTATTGCCTCAGTACAGGGCGGAGTTTTTCCTATGTGATTACAAGGCTCTAGCGTTACAAAAAGAGTTGCACCTCTTGCCCTCTCTCCAGCTTTACTAAGTGCAACAACTTCAGCATGTTTTCCGCCATCTTGGCTGTGATGAAAACCTTCACCAGCAATCTGGCCATCATTGCCAAGAATCACTGCTCCAACAATTGGATTAGGTGTGCTTTTGCCAAGACCTAGTTTTGAAATTTCGTTGGCGCGACGCATCGCAGATTCTGCATTTATCATGATCGCCACCCCCCGAATAGATTTCCGGGGTGCGCAAAAGAGTGCGCGCAAGGATGCACGCAATTTGTTTCCTCTCATCCGGACTTTAACCGTCGGTCTTGGAGTTTCACCAAGTCCACCGCTAGCTGGATGCAAGCGGGTCGCAGACTTTAACTGCCGGTTCGGAATTACACCGACCCCGGAAACAACAGGTTGATTCTAGCCGAGAATTACTTTCCGTCCCAAGCGGCCATTTCAGCCTTAAATGGATCAAGACCCATTGGTCCAAGATTTAATACAAAAGAGTGGAACTTCTTTAGATTAAAGGTAGCGCCAAGCCTCTTCTTTGCATCTTCTCGCGCTTCCATCATGAAGCGCTCCCCAACTTTGTAGGAGATGGCCTGTCCTGGCCAGCCAAGATAGCGATCCACTTCACTACGTGCAGAGATCTCATCAAGCAAAGCTCTTTCATGAAGAAGTTTGAATGCAGACTCAGCGTTCCAAACCTCACCATTAAAATCTTTATAACCACAGTGCATTCCAATATCAACAACGATACGTGCCGCTCTTAGCCCTTGCGCAGAGAGATATCCCATCTCATGACCTGGATCTTCAAAAGCACCCAGTTCATCCATCAAGCGCTCTGCATAAAGCGCCCAGCCTTCGCCATATCCAGAGACCCATACTCGATTGCGCTGGAAGCGATTAAGACGATCGGTATTAATCTTTGTCGTTGCAACTTGCAAGTGATGCCCAGGAACTGCTTCGTGATACCAAGTTGAGACAATGTTCCACCATCCGAAAGTTTTTCTTCCCATAGTCGGATACCAAGTTGTTCCAGGTCTTGATAAATCCTCACTTGGTCCCATGTAATAGGCAGCAGAGGCGCCTCCCGGTGGAGCAAGACGTGCTTCGCAGTTTCGTATTCTTGGATCAATATCAAATTCTTTTCCATCAAGTCTCTCCACAGCAGCTGTTATGAACTCACGCAGTTTCTTAAGTAGTTCTTCTTCACCTTCGACTGTGTATCTCGGATCTGAGTCAAGGCGATCTGCAACTTCTCTAAGAGTTTTTGCATCTGGATAGAGCTTCTTTGCTGCGCCCCACATCCGCTCATTAATCATCTCTAGCTGTTTGATTCCCCACTCATAGGTATCACGCAGATCAAGATTTGCTCCAGTGAAATGGCGAGCCCACATCTTGTATCTCTCCTCGCCTACGCCATCAACTGCAAGGCACTTAGGCGCATAAGAATCGCGCATCCAGGATGAAAGTGATGCGCAAGCAGCTTCAGCGCTTTTTGCTGCATCCATTAATCCCTGATTATCACCGGCAGGGTTGAATTTCTTGGCAACTGCAGTAAATGCACCATTTGAAAAAGATTCTAACTGACCAGCGGTAGCAAGAACTTGTCTACGGGAATTGAATTTCCCTTTATCTGCAGCAAACTCCAATGATGATTTCCACCCAGCAAAAGCTGCCTCAATTCCATTAAGGCGCTTTGTGACATTTGAAACCGTTTCTGCTTGATCTGCCTTCATCATTTCAAAGACTTGTCTAATGCTTGTTACCGGAGATGAGATGAGATTAAAGAGAATGCGCGCCTCAAAGGTATCATTGAGATTTAGTTCAGAGGTTAGACGCTCTACTGCCACATCTTTGGCGATGCGATCAAATTCATTAATCGGAGTTTCACTCTTTATTGCCTCAAGGGCTTTTCGAGTTAGCTCTGCTCGCTTCTCATTGCCTGCCATTGATAGGTCATCTAGTTGATCATCAAAACCAGGAACGCCAAGCATGGTTGCCCCAATTGGCGATAGCTTGATTCCCTCATCTAGAAAGTTATCGAGAATCTTTGATATCGCACTCGTTGTCATTTATTTACCTTTCGTCTCTATGTTTTTCTGATTTTCAATCTCAACTAAATCAAAGTTTCCCTCACCAATCTGGCCCTGGTTTCTATACATCTCAAGCTTCTGCCTAGTATCTGCAATATCTAGATTGCGCATGGTTAATTGCCCAATTCGATCCTCTGGTCCAAAGGCTGCTGACTGCGTTCTCTCCATTGAGAGTTTCTCTGGGTGATAACTAAAGTTCTCACCTTTTGTATCAATAATTGAATAATCATCGCCTCGCCTTAGCCTCAAGACAACTTCACCGCTTACAGCCGATGCCACCCAGCGAGTTAGTGATTCTCTAAGCATTAGCGATTGTGGATCGAGCCATCTTCCTTCATAAAGGAGGCGACCAAGCTTTCTTCCTGATTGATAGTAATTAGCCAGAGTCTCTTCATTGTGAACTGCGCTAAGTAGGCGCTCATAGGCAATAAATAGCAGCGCCATTCCAGGTGCTTCATAAATGCCTCGGCTCTTTGCTTCAATAATTCGATTCTCAATTTGATCTGACATTCCAAGGCCATGGCGGCCACCAATTAAGTTAGCTTGCTTCATCAACTCAACTGGATCACTGAAATCTTTATTATTTATTACAACTGGTCTTCCCGACCTAAAGGTTATCTTCACATCTTCTTGCGCAATTGCTACTGCGGGATCCCAGAACTTGACTCCCATTATTGGCTCGACTATCTCAATTGAAGTACTTAACTCCTCAAGTTTCTTAGCCTCATGAGTAGCTCCCAAGATATTGGCATCTGTTGAGTAAGCCTTCTCGGCGCTATCTCGATAAGGCAAGTTATGGCTCTTAAGCCAATCTGACATCTCTTTTCTTCCACCAAGCTCTGCGACAAAATCGATATCAAGCCATGGCTTATAAATCTTAAGCTCAGGATTTGCTAGCAGGCCATAGCGATAGAAACGCTCTATGTCATTGCCCTTATAGGTTGAGCCATCTCCCCAAATCAAAACGTTATCTTCAAGCATTGCTCTAACAAGCAGAGTTCCAGTAACAGCTCTTCCAAGTGGAGTGGTGTTGAAGTAAATCTTTCCAGCGCTTCTAATGTGAAAAGCTCCCGATGCTAAAGCAGCAAGGCCCTCTTCAACTAAAGAGTTCTTGCAGTCAATAAGGCGAGCAATTTCTGCTCCATATTCTTTAGCTCTTGAGGCAATACTTTCAATGTTGCTCTCATCGTATTGACCAAGATCTGCGGTGTAAGCACAAGGAAGCGCTCCTTTCTGCCTCATCCAAGCAACTGCAACAGAGGTATCAAGGCCACCAGAGAATGCAATTCCAACTTTCTGGCCAGTAGGAATTGAGGCTAAAACTTTGCCGCTGGATTGCTTTGAGGACATTAGCCAAGCCTAACTGAGAGCTCATCCTTAAGGCGAACCATTAGGGCAGGCTCAATCTTCCACTGCGCAGTTATCTGCTCTAACTCTTCGATGTCAGCCCGCTTCGCTGGAGCTCCAGTTTTGAGAGCGCGAATCATCAGATTTCTTGGTGTGTGCTCTCCTGCAACAAATTCGATGATATCGGTGCGATATCCCAAAATCTTAAGCACTGCTGCTCTGATTGAATCGGTGAGAATATCTCCCACTCTCTCACTAATAATCCCATGTTTAGTAGCAAGATTCCATGGAGCTGGCGCCTCTTTCATCTGTCTTTGAATGTCATGATGGCAACAAGGAGCAACTAAAATCATCTCTACCCCACTTTTAACTGCCCAAGAGATCGCATCATCACTTGCTGTGTCACAGGCATGAAGAGCAATTGCAATATCAAAGTCAGCTAACTCTAGGTTTGCTATTTTCGTTGCCTGAAATGTTATTTCTTTACTCATTTTCAATTTCTCAACCAGAGCTATATTTCGCTCTCTACTCTCTTGCATCTCATCAATGCCTTCGGTTTTCACCTTATATCCCTGCTTCTTTAAATACTTATGCGCCGCAAGGGTTAGATAGGCATGGCCGCAGCCCAGATCTATTACTTTCAGCTCACGGCTCTTATCTCGCTTCTCATCAAGGCTATGACTCAAAATTTTTAGAAATTCTTGAACTTGAATGAATTTATCGCTTCTACTTGGCTTTACTTTTCCATTGTGGTCTGAGATGCCCAGCTCTATAAATATTTCATCATCTGCGCTCAATAGCCGCTCTTTAGACCTATCGTGAGATAGCTCAGCTGCATCTAGCTCAACTCGCTTTGTTGAAAATTGAGCATCGCCTGACTTTGTTAAACGAAGATTTATCTCCTGGCTTGTACTCTCAATCAAAATATTTGCATAACCTAAATTAAACAACTTGGCTAAAGAGAGCTCACCTAGGGCAAGATTCTTTGTTGTGTCGCGTTTTCCATCATGGCTGACTACCTGCCAGCACAGCCCTGCCTTTAGAGCAACTGGGCGAATATCCATCCGCACTTGTTCTGGTTGTTTTCCCCTAGCCTTTCCTGAAATACAGATCCGCCTGATTGATTCTGGGCTAGCTAATACTTCTTGTGCGCGTGATAGCGCTTTACTTAGATCTTCAATCACGCGCTCTGCCTTCCTAAAATGAGGAAAAGTTAGAAGATAAGTCTAAGGCAGCACTTACTTGCTATCAGCAATCTTGCTAATTCTTCGAGCCACGAAGCTTTCGAAGGCTAGTTCGATCAATATCTTTGCTTCGCTCGTGGCGCTTTCGTAGTTGTAGTTCAACAGCTTCAGCCGCTTCATCAAATGCTGCTAAATCATTAAAGCCTGAGCCCTCTGCTCTAAGAAGTGGCCCACTTCCATGGGAGGTGAGAACTACTCGATGAGAGCTCTTTCCAAATCTGGGGTTTGCCTCATGTTTTACATCTACATCGATTCTCTCAATTGGGATACTAAATCTACTTAGCCTCTCTAAGCGTTCAACTGCAATCTTTTCAAAATCTATCGCTAACGATTCTCCATGGTTATGAATTATTATCTTCATCGCTCTCCTAACAATCGCTAGAGCATAATCACGCTTGTAACAATGCCAAAGTACTCCTATCTCGGCTACGCAGGCAAGAGTTATTCTCAGGAATTAACTGAGAGTTAAGCCTGAATTTATTACAGAAGTAGGAGAGTAAAGGCCCCAGTAATCCCTAGCGCTAGCGCTGTTGCTTGAGCCAAGATTAAAAGAGCGGTTTTGCGATCTGCAGCTTTATCTTCTGGATTTGCTACTTTTGAAATCTGGCCGAGTTTTCCCAAGTTGAAAGTCCCAGCAAGTCCATAGGCGAGGCAGAATTTTTTCCTTGATTGAACAAAGCCGACTGCAAAGACCATAAGTGGGGCAAAGAGAGTTAGACCTGAGGCTTGAGGTGCAGAGCTAGCAATTAAGCCGGTTGCCAGAATTAGCGATGCAACAAGTCCAACAAGTGCAACCATTTGGCGGCTACGAACTTCGGCTTTGCCTAGATTACAAGTTCCAGGAATATAAGTATCGCTCACTAGAAAGCTTCCTCTAAATCCTCGTCTTCGGACCAAACTGCTTCAACATCTTCCTGCTTTTCAACCCAAGATAAGAATGAGAGAGCGCCTTTTATGGCAACAGCAATTAAAGCAACGAGCGCTGTAATTCTTCTGATTGCTTTAAACATGGCTTAATTCTATGGCAGCCTTGCTAAAGTTTCCAACGCAGCCATAGCAGCGTTATGTCCAGCAATTCCACTAACCCCACCGCCGCGAAGCGCGCCGGCGCCGGCTAGGAAAATTCGCTCTGAATTAGTTTCAACTCCCCACTTTCTGCTATCCCCATCCTGCTTCCAAGGAAATTCGAGATCGCTATGAAAGATATTGCCTCTGGGCAGTCCTAGCTCTTTTTCTAACTCTTGTGGGGTCTTAACCTCAATACATAGATTGCCGTCACTATCTTTAGCTAGATAATTCTCAATAGGTCTTTCTAGATACTGGCTAAAACCATCCAAGATTCTCTTACTCACTTCAGCCTTAATCCGGTCATGCTCGTGATCAAAGAGTGAGGCTGGAAGATGCAGGGCAAAAAGGGTCAAGCTCTGATATCCAGCAGCTATCAAATCTGGATGAAGAATTGTTGGATCAGTGAGGGTGTGGCAGTAAAGCTCAGAGGGAATGACATCTGGAATTTGGCCAAGGCTTGCCTGAGCAAAAGCCTGCTCTAATTCAAAGTAGCTCTCGTTCACATGAAATGTTCCAGCAAAGGCCACTTTTGGATCAACGCCACTTTTTATTTTAGGAAGCTCTTTCAAGACCATATTTATCTTCACCTGCGAACCATCGCGAAGTGGTGGCGCCTTAAAGTCAGCAACTTTCTCTAAAACCTTAGGGGCACAATTTGCTAGCGCAACTCTTGCTTCATAGCTCTGTCCATCTTGGGTCTTGATCAATAAATGCTCATCGCCTTGAGTAATTGAAGTAACCTCTTGGCTAGCAACTATCTCAACGCCCAATTGATTGGCCCTAATTAGCAGTTGATCAACTAGAACCCCCATCCCACCTTTTGGAACGCGCCACTGCCCACTTGAGTTTCCAATAACATGATAGATAAAGCACTTATTAGCCAGGTGATCATCAGCGCTAGTAAAGGTGCCGATAAGTCCATCGGTAAGTACTACACCTTTTACTAGATCATCAAAGAAATTATCATTTAAACTCTGCGCTAAAGTGTTTTCAACTAGCTCCACCCAGGTAAGTGGATCTACTAGCTCTTTTATCTCTGACTCCGTTGGCACTGGCTTTAACATAGTTGGAGCAACAACTTCAGCAAACTCTTTAATGGATTGATAGAAGCTCTTCCAAGCGATTGCTTCATCATCACTTTCTGTTAGCTCAGCGAGGGAATCTCTACTTTCTTGATCAAAGTCTGAATTAATTAATAACCCTTTATCAATCTCGCCATCAAAGTAAGGAGTATATGAAGATACTTTACGACCAATAGTTTCAAAGTTAAGCGATAAGTCTTTAATGACTTGATCCGGTAGCAGTGAGACTAAATATGAATATCTAGAGAGTTTGGCATCAACTCCCTTAAAAGCTTTCACACTAGTTGTTGCTCCCCCAAGTGAGGTGCTTTTTTCTAGAACTAGAACGCTCTTTCCAGCTTTAGCTAGATAACAAGCTGCAACCAGGCCGTTATGACCACTACCAATGACTACCACGTCATAGCTCTTCATAGAGATTTTAAGATGCGATCAAATGCTTCAGTAATAATCTCAGGGCTAGTTCCAAAGTTAAAGCGAATATATTGCTTATGGTTTGGGCCATACATATAGCCGCCTTTAAAAGCTACTTTTCCTCTCTCTAAAAGATGTTTTGCTGGGTCATCTCCTAAGTTAAGAGCTGAGAGATCAAGCCAGGCCAAATAACTAAAGTCAGGCTCTCGATAGGCAATAGAGGGAATCTTGCTATCAATTAGATTCCTGACAAGTACCTTATTCTCCTCAAGTGTTGCAATAACACCATCTAACCAATCAATTGATTGACTAAAGCCTGCAGTTGTTGCAACTGCCCCAAAAATTGAGGCTCGATAACTAACAGATTCAGGCATGGTACTTATTCGCTGCTTTAGCTCCTCTGAGCCTGTGATGATTAGAGCGCACTTGAGTCCAGCTAGATTAAATGCTTTTCCAGAGCCTGAGATGGCTACGCATACTTCGCGGGCATCATCGCTAATGGCTATAAAGGGTTGAAACTCTCGTCCTTTATAGACAAGTGGTGCATGAATTTCATCGCTAATAATTACTACGCCATACTTTTTAGCCAGTGAAGCAAGCGCTACTAGCACTTCTTTTTCAAAGATAACTCCAACTGGATTATGAGGATGACAGAGCAGATGAACTTTTACCCCAGCTTTATATTCTCGCTCAATACCATCTAAATCCAGCCAGTAATTCTCTCCCTCTTGCTTTAATGGGACATCAACTAAGTTTGCACTAACTTCTTTAGGCCAGGTCCAGAAATTTTCATAAACTGGAGAATTAACCATCAGTTTCTCGCCAGGCTTTAATAGAGTTCGAATAACTTCTACTGCTGCTACTCCGGCATCAGTTGCGGTGCGAATGTGTGCAGGATCAACTTTCCATCCCCAACGCGTATCTGCAAACTTAGAAAATGCTTCAAATAGCTCTGGCATCGGACCCAAGTAACCAGTATCAGAGCGATTAACCATGTCATGAAGTGCTTGCTTAATTGGTTCTGCTATCGGGAAATCCATTTCAGCAACTGGAAGGGGGAGAACATCGCTAGGGAAAAATCGCCACTTAGCGCTCTTTCGGCCTCTTAGCTCATTTAGCCCAGGGGCTCTAACAACTTCGGCCATGGGTAGCAGTATGCCACTGCAATCAAATTAAATAAAAGGTGTTATCCCTTAACAGATCCAGCGAGCAATCCGCGCACAAAATATCTCTGTAGCGCGAAGAAAACAGCTACTGGCACCAATATAGAAACGAAAGCGCCTGCTGTTAATAACTCCCAATCTCCCCCTCTAGTTCCAGTCATCTCGGCAAGTCTGACCATAAGAGGAGCAATTTCACGTTTGCCACCACCAAATGTAAGAGCAACAAGCAAATCATTCCAAACCCATAAGAATTGGAAGATCGCAAAGGATGCAATAGCTGGAATGCTAAGTGGTAGCACTATTTGCCTAAAAAGCTTGAAGTAATCTGCGCCATCAACTCTTGCAGCCTCCATCAACTCTCTTGGCAATTGCGCAATAAAGTTATGGAGCAAAAAGATCGCAAGCGGTAGTCCAAACATAGTGTGAGCCAGCCATATTGGAATAAAAGTTCCAGTTATGCCAAAACTTGGAATTACAGTCACGCTTCCAATATGAAGTCCTCCTGAAAAGAGCTGCAGCAAAGGAATTAGAGACATCTGAAGTGGAATTACTTGGAGAGCAAAGATCCCAAAGAAAATAAAATTTCTTCCCTTAAAGTCAAACCAAGCGATGGCATATGCAGCAAAGATTGCAATCGTTATTGGAATTATCGTTGATGGGATAACAATGGCAAAGGTATTTACAAAGTATTGACTCAAAGGCGGAGTGGCGCCGCGACCTTCAAATAAGACTCTGCTGTAATTCTCAAGAGTAAATTCAGGCTTGGTTAGCACTGTCCACCAACCAGATGAGTTAATTCCTGTCTGAGGTCTTAAGGAGGTAACAAATAGACCAAAGGTAGGAATTGTCCAGAGTACGGCTACCAAAATCGCTACAAAGCTTGCCCAGGGAGAGCTTAAGTGGCTCTTAAAGGATTCTACTTTGCCTTGCTTTATCGCCTTTGCCATCACCGCTCCGATCTCTCACGTCGCAGATGCATCACGTTGTAGGCAACTAATGGAATAACTCCCAGGAACAAAATGATCGCCAGAGCGCTTCCAGTTCCATAATTAAGCGCTCTAAATGACTGGTTATACATCTCATTGGCTATAACGCTGGTTTTAAAGTTTCCACCAGTCATAGTTCTGATGATGTCAAAGACTTTCAGTGCCCCAATAGTAATTGTGCTTAAAACCACGATGATGGTTCCTCGAATCATAGGCACTGTTACTTTTCCAAATCTCTTCCAACCACTTGCTCCATCAAGCATCGATGCTTCCAAGATCTCCTCAGGAATCGCCTTGATAGCGGCAGAGAGAATCACCATGGCAAAACCAGTTTGAATCCATACAAAAACAACAATAAGCAAGAAGGTGTTTAAGGGCGCGGTTAAAATCCAATTCGTTGGAACAAAGCCTAACCACTCAGCAATCTGGCTAAGTAGGCCAATTTCAGCAACTCGATCATTTGGTTGAAATTGATAGACAAATTTCCAGATAATTCCGGCTCCAACAAATGATATTGCCATTGGCATAAAAATCAAAGATTTAACTAACCCAGGCCTCTTCATCCGATCCGTAAGCACTGCAATGGTTAATCCAAGAGCAGTTGAGGCAATGGGAGCTACAACCATCCAGATGCCGGTATTTCGCAAAATCTGAAGAATTTCAGGTTGGGTAAAGGCCCAGATGTAATTCTCTAAACCAACAAAATTATCTCCTCTTGCATCCCTGAAAGATAGATAGAGCGTTCTAATGGCAGGAGCGATCAAGCCTATAAAGAGGAAAATTAACGCCGGAGCAAGAAAAAGGAAGTACTTAACATATCTCTGAACGCGCTCTGAAGTTCTCTCTGCTAAGTAAAAAGCAAGACTTACAACGATTGCAAATACGATTATTGTGATTACAAGGCCAGTTAACTTCGAGGCAGCCTGTTCAAGTTGAGATTGGCGAGCCGCTAACTCAAGCATCAAGCCTCAACTCCCCTTAATTAATAATTCCTTGCCAGATTCTTTAAAGCCTATAAGCATTATTTCAAAGAGTTCTATTTTGCATAAGGGGTGTAGCAACTTTTCTAAGTGCTACACCCCTTACAACTACTACTTCTCAAAGGCTGTTAGGCCACTGAGGCGCCAAAATCTTTTTAAGACTTAGGCCAGGACTTCTCGATTGCATCCAGAACAGCCTTATCGGACTTGTTCTCAGCAACCCAAGCAGTCATTTCCTTCCAGAATGAACCGGCACCAACAGCTGCAGGCATTGCATCTGATCCATCAAAACGGAAGATGGTTGCATTCTTGAGAATCTCAACCGCATTCTTATTCACTGGATCTGCAACGTTTGCAGTATCTAGACCCTTGTTAGCTGAGAACCAGCCACCAAGTGCTGCCTTCTTGTTATTCCATTCAGGAGATGTGAGATAAAGCTGAACTGCTCCAACTTCACCGCGATCTGAGAATGCGCCAACGAACTCTCCGCCACCAAGGGCAGGGCGTTGATCAGCAGTCACACCTGGGAAGTAGAAGGTAGTAATTCCGCCTTCAACATCAGTATCTTCTGGAGTAACAATGGTTGCGCCGTAATCAGCGGCAAGAATTCCGCCGATAAATGAAGCTTGACGGTGCATTGCGCAGGATCCATCAACAATTCCAGCTCCACCCTCTTGGAAGGTAGTTGTGGCAATTGCTGAAACATTTCCTACGTACTTAGCATTCTTTAGAACCTTACCGGCTTCTTTCAGAACTGCTGCAACCTTTGGATCATTAAATGGCATGGTGTGATTGACCCAAGCATCATATGTTGCTGCGTCATTAACACGGAGCATGATGTCTTCCATCCAGTCAGTTCCAACCCAACCTGTTGCATCTCCGGAGCCAAAGCCAACGCACCATGGTTGAACTTTGCCTTCAGCAGCAATCTTGTCAGAGAGGGCAAGTAACTCTGGCCAAGTTGTTGGAATTGTCCATCCGTTATCAGCAAATATCTTTGGTGAATACCAGACGAATGACTTTACGTTTGCACCAAGTGGAGCGGCATAGAAGGTTCCATCAACGGTTCCATATGCCTTCCAATCTGGGCCATAGAATTCATCTGCATTAGCTGATACATCACTAGTTGCAGGGAACATCTTTCCAGTAGCAACCATTGCCTTTAGAAGACCTGGTTGTGGGAAGACTGCAAGATCTGGAGCTGTACCACCTTCAACACGAACTGGAAGTTGTGCTTCAAATTCAGCAGTTCCATTCCAAGTGATTGTGATGCCAGTGCACTCTTCAAATTCAGCAAATGATTCTTGATAAATCTCTGCCTCTGGGCTACGGATTGAGGAATAAATTTCTACCTCTGTTCCGTCATTGCCTTGATACGCTTCGTAGGCATCACAATTTGCGCCACCAGCTGAATCATCTGAGCTGGAGCATGCGCTTAATACAAGTGATAGCGCTGCGAATAAAGAAGTCGCCAACAGAAGTCGACGACGCCGCAATGATGCGGTCATATAGTTTCCCCTTTCGAAAGGACCATAGAATTTCCACAGATTTCTCTGAGGAAGTTAGACCCATCCTTCTCTGAGGCCCCTTTCCAAGCAATAGTTAGCCTCTGTAAAAGGGCGGTAAATAGCTAACTATTTTGTTATTTTCGCCAGCCAAACGGTGCTCTCAGCGGGCAGGGTGAGCGTGTCTGACTTTAATTGAGCCTGAGCAGATGAGGAGAGGAGTATCTGGCTATCGCTCTCAACTAGAAGTTCAAGGCTCTGGCCTGTGGTGTTGGCATAGAGCCGGAAATCATCCCCCCGGCTAAAGGCTAGTACTCCCTTAGGGGTATCAATCCAAGTAATCTCATTTGATGGCGCTATCTGGCGCGATAAAAGTTTTCTCATGTGAAGTGACTTGCGATAGAGCGTTAAATGGCTATCTGCATCTACTTGAGCTCCAACGCATTTATCTTGCCAAGTGCTTGGAATTGGCAACCAAGGTTTTGTAGTTGTGAATCCATAATTTGGTAATTGAGAACTCCAAGGAATTGGAATTCGAGCGCCATCTCGACCTTTATCAACACCTTTCGTTCTAAAAAAGACTGGATCTTGGCGATCTTTATCTTCAAGGTCGCCATCTTCAAGCCCTAGCTCTTCGCCCTGATAAATATAACTAC
>Ga0247833_1002628_pt1 | contig 25929 bp, 16 predicted proteins | sample LaCruzMarch2015__7_FD_187117 | JGI IMG/M metagenome (GOLD analysis project Ga0247833, IMG submission 187117) | Freshwater microbial communities from meromictic Lake La Cruz, Castile-La Mancha, Spain - LaCruzMarch2015_8m | ecosystem: Environmental > Aquatic > Freshwater > Lake | place: Spain... | reverse complement strand
TGCCCTGAGGCAGTGATAATAGGACGGTGATTTGAAATTTGAATGGAGACTCATATATTATATTTATGTAGAAAATAACCTAAGAAGACATACACACACGACGGGACTGAGGTAAATATTTTTGCACGAGCAGTAATCTATAATCTAGATCACCATCATGACGTCGTCCACTCGTAAAGAGAAGATACCAGGCTACCCCGTCCACGCCTCCGTTGAGGGTCATCTTGTAATGATTGGCTTCGGCTCGATAGGCAGAGGAATATTACCACTTATCGAACGTCACATTGACTACGATCCTGCTCAGTTTACCGTCATCGATCCGTCCGATGCGTTCGCGCACATCCTTCAGCAGCACGGCATTAAGCATATGCAGGTAGCGATTACCGAGGAAAATTATGAACAGCTCATGCAAGAACTCTTTCCCGATGGGACGAAGGGTTTGATTGTGAACCTTTCTGTCGACGTTGACTCGGTCGATATGATGGAGGAGGCCTTCTTATTGGGTATCCCATATGTTGACACCGTCTGTGAGCCGTGGCCAGGTTGGTACTTCGACCCTGCTCTCTCGAGTGCCGAACGCTGCTCTTATCCAGATAGAGAGATGCTAAAGGATCTTCAAGATGAGCGTAAAGGCGGTGCGACGCACGTGACATGCTGTGGTGCGAATCCTGGCATGGTCAGTTGGCTGTTGAAGGATGCACTGACCATCCTTGCCGCCGATACGGGCGTCGAGGCCAATCCCACAACGAAGGAGGATTGGGCCAAGTTGGCCATGGACCTAGGTGTGAAGGGAGTGCACATTGCAGAACGTGACACACAGGTATCGGCCCGCCCCAAGGCTGTGGGTGAATTTGTCAACACATGGTCTGTCGATGGTCTTATTAACGAGGGGTTCCTGCCAGCCGAACTGGGATGGGGAACACATGAGAAGAAACTCCCTCCACATGGACATAAATGGGATGACGGACCTGGCTACGCCATCTGGATTAACAGACCAGGCTCAGACACTCTTGTTCGTTCTTGGGTACCTGGTGTGGGCCCTCAGTTGGGATATGTCATCGTGCATGAGGAGAGTTTGTCAATTCCTGACTACTACACAGTAAACGATGAGAATGGCAATGCCATCTACCGCCCGACGTGTCACTACGCCTACCATCCGTGCAATGATGCCATCCTCAGTCTTCACGAGATCAGGGGTACGTGTGTTATCCCTGAGAAGAAATATATCCTCACGGCCGAAGAGATCATCTCTGGATCTGACGACCTAGGTGTACTCCTTTACGGACATGCCAAGGGTGCCATGTGGTACGGCACTCGTCTCAGCAATGATGAGGCTGTGAAACTTGCACCTTACCAGAATGCTACTGGCTTGCAGGTATCAAGTGGAGTGCTAGCTGCGATGGTTTGGATCCTTGAAAATCCGAACCAGGGCTTGGTATGGGCAGATGAGATGGATCATGTTCGCTGTCTTGAGATTCAGAAGCCATACCTTGGACGTGTGGAGTGTCACTACACCGACTGGACCCCGGTAAAGGACCGTATTAATGACTTCGCTGAGGATCGCGATAACGAGGATCCTTGGCAGTTTACCAACTTCCTCGCCTAAGGTAGGGTTGTCTTTTTTTGACTTTGCTCTCTCTTGTATCCTTTCATCTCAAGATGATTGGAGATGGTGGGTGTGTGAAGACTTTATTATTTGGGGGTGAGGGGTGAGTGTAGCAACTATAAACATTTGTCCATTATTATACGTTGCATTATTGTCTAATTTTAGTCATGAAATTATTACTCCTGAAGGACCCACACATAGCACATTTTTCATTGAGCTCAATTTCTAGCTCATTGAGCTCAATTTCTAACAAAGGTGTGCTATGTGGATGTATAATTTTTCATCATTAGAATTTAGCTACGCAGGAATAGCCTTAGATCTTAACAAAAGGACTTTGTATTGTACGAAATATTGATTCCACTTGATTTTTTTGCCTGATTGTGCCCATTATTCTTTTGTAATCAAACAATCTCGCCACACGATTCCTTTAGCTAGAGAAGGTGTACAAGGAGATTCCTGAAGATAAGAAGAAGTGCAGGAGGATGGACAGATGCTATCTCTGTGCCAAATTGTTTATAGTTTATCAGTTGCATTACAGACTATTGAAGTTATGAAATGAAATTGTCTCTCGTCTTCTGCCCACCAGCAGTGCGTGATGAATATATATTATGTATCGAGGCTAGGGAGTCTCGCGGTTTGTGTGACATGGCAGGAACACAGAGATTCTCCTGGACTAGGTGTCAAAGTTGGTAGTTGAACAAATCCTCCTGTTCAACACTGTAATATGCACCTTTCTGGTTCTGCGCAGTAATGATCCATCCCCAAGTATATGGATTCCTCTCGACGCCAAGTGATACTCCAGGAAAGCTGATCTTCTGTCCCTGTAATGACCCCCCCCATCGAACATTATTGTCATGTTTTGTATATTCACATATACGATTTATATTATCCTCTTTTTCAAAGTATCGCAGGTCGGATGAGGCCTTACCATCATGCTGTATCAGTTGCCATTTATATCGTAATAGCTCATGGATGCACAAATTGACTCGCCGTGAATCAATCTCGGCAATGATAAATGCTTCTTTCCAGGATGTTGCCTCGTACATGAAATGGCCGATAATGTTTATGGGTTGGATTAATGTAGGATCATGGAATTGTTGCAGTCGCGCAATCGGTACCCTTCCGTCGTAACAATTCTGCATGGTTGCACTGTTGTTACACGTCTTCATTTCAAATCGGGCAACGTTTTGTTTCCCCATCCAACGACGATGGCATAGTCTCTCCCAAATTGAATTATCGGATGACAGGGATAGAAAGTTCCGATTTACATTCCCGAGCATAAACAGATCCTGATGATCGAGATAAGAAAATGCTTTGCTCCATAATTCATTCGGAAGTGAGATACTCTTGCCGTGATATGGAGCTGTTGTTTGAGAAGATTGCCATGGTGAAGACGAGGACGTGGGAGAGACATTAATTTCACCAACATGACCCGCATCCATATTATTAACTAAATAATTGTCGTCATGATCGTTTGTCATTGGCGCCATGAGCGGGGGTTGATCTACTACGTCTCCAATGCTAGAAGAGCCGGCGTGGCTAATCATCGAGTCGTCAGCATTGCATGTTTCGTTGCTGCATTCTTCTTCGGCCATCTTTACTCGCTCCCACCAAGCTCGTGAGATATCATCCCATCTACTACTACTCGTCGTCATGTAAATATGTACGTCGTGTCACCAGAAGACCTTTTGTTTGAGATGAGTCCCGCAAAAGATTTACTTATTATGGGAAACACGAAAAGGGGGGTGACGAATCTCGCTGACGACAATAATCTCTATGCCATGTTGCTTAACAGTGTCCGCAGACGTTTCACAAATTCTATGCCTTCTTCTTCGTCAACAACTTCAACTGCTTTCGTCACTGGTAAATCTGAATGTTGTGGTGGCGTTGACAATAAGTCGGGTCAGCATCCTCCACGTGCATATGTATTGGTGCTAGGATTTGGAGGTGCTCAACGAAGGCATACGGAGAAGTATGCGATATTATATAACCGCAGGGGTTGTTTTACCTTGACTGGGACTGCATCAAATTACAGTCTATTTGTTAATCCAACAAGCATTGATGATTTTGCGTGTGATGCGATTCGTCAACTCGCAAAACTCATACGGGAAACAGAGGAGAAGGAGGAGGGGGTCAAACTACCACGTCCTAATATTACATCTATCAAAGAGAGGGCATTAAAAATTCCTGTAGTTATGCATATAATGAGCAACGGTGGCGCCTTCGTTGTTAGTCGTATCAATCAAATGTTAATCAATCAAAGAATAAATGACGCATGCACTTCTGGCAACAATAGTAAAGACTTGGAGCTGCTTTCTACTCGTTTGAAAGGAGGTTGTCAAATATTTGACTCTGCACCATGCTATTTAGACAGCAGGGCTTGCTTCAATGTGATTAAGCATCTCATACCAAATCCAATCTTCGGGATTCCATTGGCTTTTCTATTCTCACTAAACTATTATGTTATGAACATTATTTTTGGTTTGTCTGGAAAGCCCACATTCGGCGACACGTTTTGGAAGTCTATGATTGAAGACAACAATTGTGACTTACAGGCTTTTGTATATTCATGTAACGACGACATTACAAACTCCACAAAACTTGAAGAACTCATCGGAGAGAGAAGGAGACGCGGTGTTAAAGTTCTAGTGAAACATTTTCCTGATTCTCAACACGTTCAGCATCTAAGGCTTCATGGCTTGGAGTATTCAGATTTTGTGGAAAGTGTTTTGACCGAAATGGAAAGAGATGATAGCACAGGAGTCAAGACTAAGAGGTCATGATAATTTGTTCAAATAATGCTGTTCGTAGAGTTAGACACACAACTTCTAGACTTCGTTGCGAGATTTGTTATTACACAATGGAGCCAGCATTTGCCGCAATACGAGGCCACAACTCAGCACACTCCTTCGCGACCGGTCCACTCACGGCACTCCCCTTCATCTCACCCTTATTGTTAACAATCACACCGGCACTATCCTCAAAGTGGATAAACACACCCTCCTTCCTTCGGAAACTCTTGCGCTGTCTAACGATGATGACGGGCATAACTTTCTTCCGGAGTTCTGGCTTTCCCTTCCGAACCGAACACATGCACATATCACCCGATCCGGCCTTGGGGAGACGATTTAATCGACCACCAATATTACACACGGCGATGATGTGTAGGTTCTTAGCACCGGAGTTATCGGCACAGTTTACAACGGCAGCGACGGGAAGACCGGCAGAGACACGGTGCTTGATACCAGACGCGTTCTGACGTCCACGTGGTCCTACTGTCTCGACCATAGTTTATTACTCCACTACTTCAATATTGTGTCAATTAAAGGCTGTGATTGGACGATATGTAGGAGTAACAAATAAAAATGAAGGTATGAGCACGAGGGTGTCATTTGGTCTCATGGATATACAATAACAACAGAAATGGGGCCACACGCTGCGCCATGGGACACTTACTTTTTTTGGGAGGAGTTGTGAAACCGGAAGTCCCGCCAAAATTTAAGTAAGCGGTACCTTCCCCCCAACAACACCAACACAACACCAACAGTGAGTGCACGAGGACGAAGACGATGGCCTTGCTCGACAGCGGCGTCCTATGTAATGCTTCGTGAATAATTTGACCGATTGAGTGTTGTTCATGGTGGGCTTACGATGAAGGATGGTGCACGGGCGGTCGATGGCGTTTGTGGAGGGGCTACCGATGGAGCGACGGGATGCCACCTATGGCTTCAAAGTCACGAGAGAGCACAAATGATTCTTTTCCTCCTTTACTATCTCAATTGTATCCTACTCATTTCGCCGATTTAAATCGCTCCTTTCACCCCATGTCTCTTTCGCAGCAGCATAACATTGAAATAGAATAATCCAATATGGGTAAGAACCGTACAAGAAAAGTGGGGATCACCGGAAAGTACGGCACTCGATACGGTGCCACGCTTCGTAAGCTCCTTCGTAAGGTTGAGGTGTCTCAACACTCAACCTATCGCTGTGCATTCTGTGGCAAGGACTCGATTAAACGTACCGTGGTTGGGATTTGGGAATGCAAGAGTTGTAAGAAAGTTGTTGCTGGTGGTGCCTACAGTTTGAGCACGGCCAGTGCTGTTACTGTTAGGAGTACCATTGCTCGTTTGAGGAAGATCCAGGCAGAGGCGGTATAAAACGAATTTCGATAATAAACATAAATTATTTAGCTGTGTATCTTGTCCGAGATTATAATCCTTGGACTGTCCAAATATTATTATTTGATTTTTGGAATTACTACATCCACCTTGATGCATAGCTTAGCAATGAATACATTCCACAGGAATCTCTCTTGCGTGGTCGAACCAGGTAATCTTTTTTATGAATAATCAAATAGAGATCCAAACTCCTCTACTATATGTTTATGTTCATGTACGACAAAAAGGCGTATGGCTGTGAGATTATTTCAGTAGAATAATGGGCACAATCAGGCAAAAAAATCAACTTTGAATGTCAGTGGAATCAATATTTCGCACATAAAGTCCTTATAATGAGATCCTAGGGCTATTCCTGCGTACTAAATTCTAATGATGAAAAATGATACATCCACATAGCACACCTTTGTTAGAAATTGAGCTCAATGAGTTAGAAATTGAGCTCAATGAAAAATGTTGTTAGAAATTGAACTCAAGAAGACTGTGCTTGTGTTTGTCCTTCAGGAGTAATAATTTCATGACTTGAGTTAGACTAATGCAACTAGACAGACAAAAGACAAAGACCCGCACAGAGGGGCTTCCCCCTGCGCCACCAGAAGCACTGGGCGGAGCCGATTCATTTACCTGTTCAACTTGTCATTAATTCTTTTCTTTCTAATTATATTTGGCAAATGGATCATTGTCTCCTAACTTGTACGCATCCAAAGCATCGGCCAAATCTCTAAGTGTCATGGCCTCCTCATAACACGGTCGGATGGAACCCTTGTATCCCAAGCTTCCCACAACTTGAGGATTACGAAAGGAATAATTGAATAATACACGAGTTTGCTCATTATTCGAATTACCACAATGTAAAATTCTTGCGTCAAACAATACGGCCTCACCCTTCCTTAATGTACTAATACGGCAATCGGCCCGTGATAGCTGCTCATTCTTCCTCTCCATATCACCACTGGCAAAAATTGCATTTTCAATTCCAGTATTTGTCCGAAGTAAGAACGACGTAGGTCCCATGCCCTCGGTAACATCCTGCAATGCAAGGAATATTACGTACAAAGGAGCATTCTCTTGGTAGGGGAGGTCAGGATGGACTATTTGTCGATCACTGCCTTTATCTGTAACGACTGCTGCCAATTCGTATAGTTCCCCGTCAAGCGTGACCAGGGCTTCAAACAAACTTCGGAGGGTGCCATCATGTCCAAGCATCTCCTGCAATGCATCGCCCAGTGGAAAAGTCTTGGAGGAGGAGATTCCCTCCTTGAAGTTTTCATCCCCAGCAGGAGTAAGATAGGAAGCAAATCCGCCACGGAGCAAGCTTAATTGCAAATCGGTCCGACACTTTCGTCGATTCTCAACACCATAATATGTCCTCGATGTGGACACATCTTTATCTGTCTCCGTCTTTGCCAGTTGCTGTTGTTCAAGTATGTATACACGCAAGTTATCCGCAGTTTCATTCGAGATAACATTATTAATACGTAGAACACCCTCCCTTCGTATCACATCGGCCTGTTCTAATGCCATCCTTGCCGCTGGATCTTTATTAACTGAAGATGATCCTCCACCAAAACCGGTACCAGATTTCGGTTTCAATGGTACAAATTTTGAAGCAAGAAGTTCCTTCATCGTCTGTATCCCACCTTTTGTAAGGAGTTGCTGTTCATGGAGTGCACGTCGGTGCATGGCATCTTGCTGATCTTGATAGAGCAAATCACGTGCAAACGACGAGCCTCCTTCACTGTTGCTGCTAATACTAGTTGAAACCCCGTATAAAGATGTTAATGTCGACGTCAAACTGCCGCCGCTGAAGACTATGTCTGGGGAGGACGTAAGGAATGAGGAAACGATGTCTACGAGGAAGCCGCCGAAGATGGCGATGAGGCTGATGACAAAAAACCTTGCATGGTACATTGATTTTGCTGATTGTTGTTGCTCCGGGGAAGAGTGACGATTCCTCCACTGGATACGGACCGGTGCAGACGGTCCTCATATTCAATGATATCTCTAGGACGGACAGGTCCAGACGCTCTCCCATCAACAATCTCAACCCTGATACAACCCAGGCATACTGCATGCAATGGAAACACTGCGATAGGGATTTGTTGATTTCAATGACACATACGCGGTGAGACCGTGGAGGAAGCAACAAACCACAGCGTGGTGTGCTTCTATTTTTTACATAGCATTTGATACAGTTGGTGGATTCTATCGTATCGTACCGTACATACCCCCCTCTCACTCCCTGCTCTCAACCCTCCACTATTCCCATCCAAGGGTTTAGACCTGGTGTCTATTTTCAATTTCTAGGCTGTTGTACTTCAAACAAAACCGAAGGGCCTGATGGCAGGTTGGCCAACACAAAAAATCGTCGAACTCGGGGCTCGGCTCGGCGGGGCGGGTCTGCTATTCTACTCCTCCAGACTCAGAGGAAGTGAGATCATATTACATATCGTCATCGTCTGTCTTACTGCTACTGACGAAGTAATAACAATTTTAAGCACATCATAGCGATAGCGCCGCAACACCTATAACTTCAGCGACCATGACAATGCTATCCTCCTCCACAGTAGCTCTCCTCCTCTTAACAACAACATCATACATCATACAAATTGCATCAGCCCAATCGAAGGCTGATCCTAACGCAGCCAATCACAAATATCATTTCTTCTGCGGCTCGAGCTTTGCCGATATCCAAGCTGACACATGCGAAGGACGACAATGGTGCCCGTCGTCATCTGACGACGAATGTGCAATCCCAGGTCATACATGCTTCGCGAACACACCCTGTGATGCACGATTGATGGATGGGATTAGTGTGCCAACATATTCACTAAGTTTAAATCCGGAATATAAGGACCCGACCGATAAAATGTTTTGTGGGACTGATTATGTCGATGCATTGGCCACGTGTGAAGCGGGGGGGGATGATGCGGCAGCACGTCATTGTCCGGATTTGATCTGTGCCATAGCCGGGATGAGTTGTTTTATTGATATGCCATGTAGTTACTATGTCATATCGAATCCGCTATCCAATCCACTATCAGATGTGAATAATGTCGCCATAACCGAAACCGAATTGGAATTGCCTAATCCAGGCACGGAATTGAGCACTACCTTCTGTGGTCCTACATTCCAACAGGCCGCTGCCGATTGTTCCAGTGCCACATGGTGTCGGAATGGCAATTCACAGGAATGTCCAAATGGACAGACTTGCTTTACGGGTGTGAATATTGACAATCCGGAGTGTGAGATTAATGCCATTACGAAAAAAGAAAGTGAGGCTGCGGGTGCGTTGGCTGCCGATGAAGGCAGTTTAACTCCCACTATCTCACCAAAACCCATGACGAATGCTCCATTATCACGTACTGATCCCAAAAATCAAAACTTTTGTGGCCTCGATTGGGCGGGCGCGTCTGAGAATTGCGAATTGGAGAAGCATTGTCCAAATGGTGACTCCGATTGTAATGTGGAAGGAGAGACTTGTCATACGTACACTACATGTAATGCACAAGATTTGACTAGTAGTCCAGTTACACCCAGTCCTACGCCAGTGCCAGAACCGACGGAGAACCCAACCACGGACAAACCTAGTAGGAAGAAGACTGGCGAGGTAAGGATTTGATGAGAGTGTTTGTATTATTATGTATTTCGATGTATGATGATGACATGCATTATTTCATTTTGATTGTTGTTTCTAAACCTCCGTACCTCCTTCATTCTCACCCTCTTACTTTCTTCGAACTAGCCGACTAAGCCTCAACCGACGAACCCCCCTTCCTACCCACCAACCCATGCTCCTTTAGAATTTGGTGACTTTCGTCGTGAATTCTGGTGTGGACTCTCCTACTTTGATGCACTCGAGAATTGTGCCATGCGTTGTCCATCAGGTGGGGATGATGAGTGTGCCACACATTCGATACATGGTGATATATCCGCCTTGGGACTAAAATGTTTAAGTGGAGTAACTGACTGTAAGAATGATAGGGGCTTTGCTGTGTACGGCCTTGAGACTGTGGCTGTTGAAAAAGTGGTGAACCCCATGGACCTTGATGGTGATGGTGTGAAGGATTCATCGATGCCTGTCATGGACGATGAGATTATAGAGGAGGAGGAGGAGGAGGAGGAGGAGGATTCTGAGACTATATCAGATGCAGAGGCTGGGGTAGTCGCGACGACAGACGCATTGACAGAAGCTCCTAGCCCGGCTCCAAGTTTGCTGATGCAGGGACCATTCGAGGATCAGATGGTTCGAATTGTCTTCTACGGAATCAACAGTACTATTCTCTCCAACAATCCCACCTCAATGACAGACCAGTGGAGATCAATTACGGAAACATACACAGAGGATTTCTTCAACAAGTATCCCACTGGAACGATGGTCAATTCAGGCAAGGCCGGACATCCTGACGAGGTCCGTTTGTCAGTATATGATGTTTCAGTCACGATATCTGGCGAGACATGGGAAATGGCTCCCGATCATGATTTTGCTCCTCTGACAGCTGGGGAGGCCGAGGGGATAGAGGTAGACGTTCGCGATGCGAAAGATAATTCGCGTAGACGGAATTTGCGTCGAAGTGCTCGTCATCTCCCTGCATTTCATCGTCGTACTCAAGATGAGGTCAAAGATTCTGTCATGGTCACTTACACACAAACCTCCACGTATCGTTCGTCGGCGGATATTGACGATCCGAATGAGATTATCCGACGTCCACTCGAGACTGCGGAATATCGTGCTGATTATGTTACTTATCTCCGCTCAAGAGACTTCGCCGACTTTGGTGACCTTGAGTATGTTAGTGCTTTCATGTTCTCGGAATTCCCAACTGCCTCTCCAACCCAACTGACTCCGCCCGTGGTATCCGATATGACCACGCCGGACACAACGTTGAACCCAACCGAGCCTGGTACCAAAAACTTTGGATGCAATCTCTGCCGACCTGGTCAGATTGGTGTCAATGCCGACATCACATTCAATGGAGAGGAGAAAAGCTGCGTTGACATCTATAGCTGGTTCCTGGAGGAATATCGTCAGGGTTCCGTTGATTGTCAGAACGGGCAGAAGCAGCTCAGTAGCTCTTGTTGTGCCGATCCTGACGAGCCAATGGATGTTGATGAGGTTGAAGCTGATGAGACAATATCGCTTACCCCTAGTACAACTCCTGAACTAACAGAAGAAGCTACCGAACCTCCGACACCCGATCCGACAATTGACGCACCTGATTTTTCCATCGTTGAGGATGACTATACATCATTACCAGAAGTGACCAACTTATTCGAAACGTACTACTGTGGCAAGGATTGGGACACCGTGTCTGCAAATTGCGAAACTGCAACACCGTGCCCTTCTGGCGAGGGTTGTCCATCAGGAGAAGCTTGTATCGCTTACACAAACTGCGGAGGCAAGTATTCGTTTGTGAGCGACCCATCTGTGGAGGGGGGTGGACCAAAAGGCGACGTTATCCAGAGTACCTTCTACTGTGGTACAAGTAAGCAATTTTTAGAGATGAAATGTGATGGTGCGACCCCTTGCCCCAATGGCCCATCCGATTGTGAAGGGGATGGTGAAGATTTCGGGTGTTTTGCTTTTACAGGCTGTAATGCCGAAGTCGATCCAGGTAGCTTTGTTGGATTCCTAGCCCCACCAGATGAGGATGATGTTGATTCTGCCATGCCCCAAATATCAGGCGACTCTGATAATTTCTTCTACTGTTCACCAACGTGGGAGGAATTAGACAGCAAATGCGTCGACGGCGTTCCTAGTGGTGCCACTCCTTGTCCTTCCGGAGATATGCTCGAGTGTGACGAAGGAGAAGGATGCTTTGCCTTTGCGTGCAATGGAGGTGTAGTCCCTGCTACGAAGCCCGCTCAATCCCCATCTAGTCCTGCTGATGACTTTGCTGTAGACAACGTGAATACATTGAAATCGACCTTCTTCTGTGGACGTTCCGTCGAAGAAATTGATGGTGATTGTGAAAATGCGAAGCCGTGTCCTTCTGGTGATGAATGTCCCGAAGGAATGGGTTGTTTTGCCTTCAGCCAGTGTGGTGGTGTGGATATTGATAGTCTTGTTGATCAATTCGGTAGGACCGATCGTCCATCGCGGGCGCCAACACCAGCAATTGAACAAATCTGTGACGAACAAAGGAAGATGAGTGTGAATGTTGGTTATTGGCAGAGTTGGAGCATTTACCGAGATGAAGGCTGCCAACAAATGACGACTACTGAGTTTGACGGTGGTCCCTACACCCATGTGGTCTACTCCTTCGCCTCAATAGACTCGTCGTACAAGCTCGAGGCCTGGAACGGCACCTACGACCACGAGACACCTCTCTTCAAGGAATTCAACACGGTTAAGCAGCGTTTTCCTGGGACCAAAACGATGATTGCAGTAGGCGGATGGACGCACAACGATCCAGGACCCATGCAAAATCGCTTTTCGCAAATGGCAGGGAGCAGGTCTAACCGCATCGCATTCGCAAGCAGTGTTGTGCAATTTTTGCGAACGTACGGGTTTGATGGATTAGATCTTGATTGGGAGTACCCCGGTCTCAATGAAAGGGGTGGTAAGCGTGAAGATTATGATAATTATGTTCTTTTGGTGAAAGAATTGCGTGCGGCATTCAATTCCGCTTCAGAGCCGTATGAGCTGACAATTGCCATACCTGGAAATATTACCAAGCTCGAAATGGGGTTTGATTTAGTAGGACTTGCGGAGCATGTCGATTGGTTTAACATCATGGCTTACGATTTATGGGGCTCTTGGGATCCGAAGAAAATCGCCATGTCGCATACTGACATACGAATGATTGACGAGGCTGTGGACTACATGAGTCACTTCATTCAACGATCAAAGCTTGTTTTAGGTCTTGGAAGCTACGCACGTACATACGAGTTGGCAGACGATGATTGTGACGATCTGATGTGTCCCTTCAAAGGTCCAGGCAAAGGTGGATGTGAGAGCACTGATGGTTTCTTGCCATACTTTGAAATAGCAGACTTGGTAACGTCACGAGGCTACGATTCTCTACGATATGACGAGGAAACACAAAGCATGGTTATGATAACCGATGGAAATCGTCTAATCTCATACGACAATACCGTCAGTTTTAATAGGAAGATTGAATACGCCACGGACATGTGTATGATGGGACAGATGTTGTGGGCAATCGACATGCTCAAGGATGGCTCAAATCCACTCACTAAAAGCAATGGTAACACGCTTGCGACGGGTACCGCATCTGATCAATCATTCTGCGGGACAGATATTCAGGATGTCATCAATGGTTGTAAACAACCGTGCCCCTCAGGTGATTCTAGTCAGTGCCCGCCAGGTCAACAGTGCTTCGCAAACACGGGATGCAATATTGACAATATTGGATCGCCGCCGCCAACCATGTGCCGTTTATGCCCAGATCCAAGTACGCAGGGCATGAGGGAATGGTTGGAGGTTGAATTCGATGGCGAATCTATGACTTGCGCCGATGCAGACATGTCCGTCATTAGCCTCTTTGCCACGGGTACAGACGAGTGTGATTCTGCCAAAGACACTTTGGCGTCGACATGCTGTTTCAATTATCCTGAAAATCCCTGTATGCTCTGCCGAACTGAGACTGAGTTCATGGATTTACGTGCTTTGGGAGAAATCGAATACGAAGGAACAAGCATGACCTGTGCTGATCTAAGCAAGCGACTTGGACCTGAAGAGTTTGATGGTGAAATTTGTAGTGCAGCGCAGAGCGAGTACTTTGACCAGTGCTGTTATCATCAGTGTACATTGTGTGACCAGAAAGGTGTCAAGTGGTGGAACGAGGTCGAATACGAAGAGCAACCGCTAAATTGTGGTGAACTTGATTCTGTGCTGTATAATAATGAGACTGAAGTTGGGGACGAAATGTGCACTGATATAGTTTCTGAGTTTGAGAGCGAGTGCTGTTATGTCTACCCGGATGATCCGTGTGATATCTGTAGCAAAGATGGAAAGAAACATACGCTCATGCCAGATGAGGCAATAGAATATGACGGTTCAAATTTCACCTGTGCGGAGGTGAACAACTTCTTGTCTCCATTCGAATCCGCAAGCAGTCAGTGCTTGGAGGTGAGAGACTTGTCTTTTGAATCTTGCTGCTTCGATAGGTGCTCTCTGTGTGGAGAGGGGTCCAGGATGGACCCGGATGTACTTGCTGAACCTCTTGAAAAGGAAGGTGGCGATGAGAATGAAGACAGGTTCAGGTTTCTTCAGGAAGAATCGGCACCGCTGAAACTAAGCACTTGTGGCGATATTGAATCTAGCCTGTTTCAAGAAAAAACGACAGATGGTTCAGAGACATGTAATGCGGCGAGGGCTATCCACTATGACTCTTGTTGCTTCAAAATCGTAAGTAACAAGACACCGAACTGCGTATTTGCATGTGTTCCACTCTTCTCTAACCAAGATTTGTTATTTGTTGTAAATGCCAGCCTTCTGCCCCATGTCAACTCTGCGCCGCAACTAAACACATGCATCACACCACCATGGTTGTCTTGAACAATATTGACAAATTTAATGGCGACGAAATCACCTGCCGCAGCGCTGCGAATTTCCTCCAAGAACGAGAGGAGATGTCATCCGAAATCTGTACTGATATCAAGGCCGAGATAGGAGAAACTTGCTGTTATTCCACCTGTAATCTTTGTGGAGAATATGACTTGGACTGGGATGTTTTTGTGAACTATAATGGTACTGACATGTCTTGCGGTGACTTCAACGAGATATTCCGAACAGAGGCTACCATTGATGGTTCGCAACAATGTGATGCCCTCAAGGTTGAATATGCTGGCACTTGCTGCTACGATAGCCCAAAAACGTCTTGTCAGCTTTGCAAGCAGGGAGATACCTATTTCGACGTTAATGACAATGCTCAGGTAGATTTCAATGGCCCCACAACATGCTTCGAGGTTGCAAATTTTATGTCTCGTCGATTAGAAGATACTGATCCAGTCTGTGGAGTCACTCAAACTTCGCTCTTCGAAGAGTGCTGCTATGAGAGATGCGATCTTGTTAAAGAGCCTGGCATGTACCCCGATTGGACCGCCATAGTTGAGATGGATGGAAATGTAGCAACTTGCATGGAGCTCGAGGATGCCATTAAGGAGTCAGCTATTAGCCAGGACAGCTCCGAATGCAAAAGTCTCCAAGATGCATTCTCTCCGACTTGCAGCTATAGTCCACCGATAAATTCGTGTGATATATGTTCTGAAAGTGCCGTCTCGGTACAGGCGTTTGCACAGTGGCAGGGCAATGAAACGAAATGTACCGACATCAACACTCGTCTTTCAACGAGAGAAGAAGCTGATGGCGAAGTGTGTCTCAATGCAATGACCAGTCTGAAAGAGTCTTGCTGTATCGACCAGTGCCTGATTTGTGATAAATCTCAAGAGATAGATCCCGTGCTTACCGTTTACCACAATGGAAAGACTCAGACGTGTGCGGACGTGGATCAACATTTCTTTGAAAATAGTGTCTTGGCATCAAGCGATGAGTGCACCAAGGCGAATTTCCCTGAGTGCTGTTACACGCCGCCCGAAACTCCATGCAACGTATGCAAAAAGAGTTCTGAGTATTTTGACATAATGGGTTCCAGCACTGTCACATTTATGGACCAAAAGATGGCGTGTGCCGACGTGAGCGACATGCTGGCTCGACGGGAAGAAGAGGATGGTGAAACGTGCTCTGCAGCTAAGAGTCAAGTATTTGATGCGTGTTGTAACAGCAAATGCTCGTTGTGTGCCGATCAAGGTCTTGATGCTGGAGTGATGGTTTCATTTGAGGGACGCATGATGACATGTCTTGAATTGGACTTAGGATTGGGCCCAGCAGCAATAGTTGCCGGATCCGAGCAGTGCACTGAGATTACAAGTCAGCACGCAAAGGATTGCTGCTATGAGAAGCCTGCAACGTCCTGCCGCATTTGCCCGGGGGAGACTAGTGGTGTCAACAAACAGGTGTCTGTGAGTTATCTTGGAGTGGATACGTCCTGTGAAAGTTTATCAAACTTTCTTGGAAGTAGGGAAGAACAGGATGGGGCTGCATGCCAAGCAGCAACGGCAGATCACTCTGATGAATGTTGCTTCGAAATGTGCTCCCTGTGTGATGGTGGCAAAGCCGATTGGGAAACGTTTGTCACATATGAAGGAAAGTCGATTGCGTGTGGTGATTTCGAGTGGATACTGAAGGGCAAGAGCATAGCTGCTGGTAGTGATCAATGTGATGCCGTTAAGGGTGAATTTCAAGACAAGTGCTGCTACGCCCCTCCTACAACATCATGCAACTTGTGTCATATCAGTCTAGACTATCTTGATGTGGCTGGTGAAGTGCCAATAACGTACCAAGGATCACAGATGAAGTGTCGGAATCTCTACAACTCCCTTTTTGTAAGGGAGGCCGCTGACAGCGAGCAATGTCAAGCTGCCAAGGATGAACACGGCGAGTCGTGTTGTTTTACGAAATGTGCATTGTGTGAGTCAGGGGCCATTGATACTTCTGCCACTGTTAACGTCAATGGCACTGATGTCAGCTGTTCTGCGTTGGAAATGAGCTTTACCGCTGATGTGATCGAGGAGGGAAGTACTCAGTGCACTGGGAAACGTTCTGAGTACGCAGCCGCATGCTGTTACATCACTCCAAGCAATCCGTGCAAAGTTTGCCCCACGGGATCTGACGTAAAAACAGACGTGTCTGTAGATTTCTTTGGAGAGACCAAGTCCTGTACTGAGATCAATACTAGACTTGCGTCGTCAGAAGAAGCGGGGAGCGAGACCTGTTCTGCCACTCAACTAGACTTTTCTGATGATTGCTGTTTCGAGCGCTGTCCCATCTGTCCTGACGGCTTCAACCTCAACTGGGAAGTGGATGTTGAGTACAATAAGGCTACAATTGCGTGTGGTGAATTCGACGGCATCATTAGTGGTAACGCTATTCAAACGGGCACCCAAGAATGTGAATCAATCCGAAGCACATTCACAAGCGCTTGCTGCTATAACTATGCCACAGCGACAGGTGCCACATATGCAGGCGAAAGTACTGTAGCTGAAGTCACAACAACGGGTTTCCTCAGTACTAATTTGGACATGTCTGCTCTATCTTCTTCACAAAAAGAAGATGCAAAGAACGTGTTCCAGAATCTCATCAAGAGCACACTGGATGCCGAAGGTGTTCTGCCAGAAGACTCGACAGTAACGGTAACTGAAATAGACGACAACGGTGTAGTCCAGTACGAAATCATGATGAGCATTGACGATTCCGTTATTGGATCTGTTGGGCCTGGAGTCAACTCAACCGTCGACTCAACTTCCTCAAGCGAGGCCGTGATTGAGTCATATCTTTCTGATCCGTCAAACTTAGAAGGAGCTGCTAACGCTATTAAGTCAGAGGCTCAAAGTGCATCAGATATTAAAGTGGCCGCCATAATGACTGCTGTCGATGTTATCGCTTACAGGCCTCCAGGTGCTATGACCTCTCCTGTATCAACAAATGGGATTTTAGAGACAAACCTGAACACGTCGAATATGACTGCTCAACAGAAAGAGGAAGTCATGTTTGCTGTGGAAGATTCACTTGTGTACACACTGCAAACAGAGGGCGTCTTATCTCAGGGTGACACCGTCAATGTCACTGATATTGTTGAAGAAGGATTGGTCTTAGTCAGCGTTGTATCGAAAAATTCAACACAAATTGTACAGTCTCTTTCCAAGCCTACCAGCTTAGTAACGACTGCTGAAGCAGTCAAAACGCAGGCTCCAGGAGCATCAAATGTAGCAGTCGCCAATTTGATGGCAGCTGTAGATGTTATTTCGTTCAAAGAAGTCACCAAGTTGATGGGACTGGTAGATGTAATTCCTTCTGATACCTCTGTTTTGCAAACAAATATAAACACTGCGAACTTGACTGTCGAGCAGAAAGAAGAGGTCAGAATCGCAGTGGAGAGTGCAATTGTCAATAAGCTCGAGGCGGCGGGTCTTGTATCTGAAAGCGATATGGTCACTGTAACCGATATTGACGAACAGGGTGGTGTATTAATAGATATTGACTTGAATAGTACGCCACAACCACCAAATGTACCCTCAAAGGATATACAAGCCACGGCTGATGCTGTCGTGTCCAACATTGATACGACACTTCAAAATACTACTACTCTACAGACAATTTCCAACAATCTTCAGGCAGGGTCAGCCAGCTCGTCGGTCGCAAAAGAACTGTCTAATGTGGATGTCACGAATCACGTTCAGGGCGAAACAAGCACCACTACGGCTGTTGCTACAACAACTGGGTCCGGTCCATGTAATTTGTGCAATACAGGCGAGATAGGACTTGAAAAGCAAATTCAATTCAATGGGGCACAAACGACTTGCTCACAAGTGTACAAATTCCTTGCAACCCAAGAGGAGGCTGGAAGTGATGCATGTACTGCCGGGAAGGAGGCTCTCCACAAGGATTGTTGTATGAAGAAATGTGACCTCTGCTCAAACGGTGGCATCCCTGATTGGTATGCCATGGTGGAAGTAAATGGAAAATCCATGACTTGCCTTGCACTTGATGGTATCGTAACTGAGTCTCGCATTCAGAGTGGAAGTGACCAGTGCAGTCAACTTCTAGAGGTTGCCGCCCCTGCATGTTGTTATGTACCGCCAACCGAACCATGCAATATATGTGCGAATGGTTTCGGATTTAATGATGTTAAGTCGAGCGTCATTGTCGATTATGGTGGAACGAATGCTACTTGTGGACAAATTTTCAATACACTGTTCAGTCGAGAAGAGCAAGAGAGCGAGACTTGCGCACTAATATCGAATGATCTTGCTTCTAAATGTTGCTATGATCAGTGCTCACTTTGTGGTGATCTGCAGACTGATCCAGCACTTTCAGTAACGCATGATGGGACAAAGATGGGGTGTGGTGAATTTGACTCATACATCTTTAGCTCCAATCTTATCGAGGAGGGGAGTAGCGAGTGCAAGGCTTTCCAAACGGAACACAGGCCAACTTGTTGTTATGATGTAGCTTGCAGTTTATGTGCAAAGGGAGACGAGGTCTACACCACCAAAGAAGCCGTGATGGTGCAATATGGTGGATCACAAGCCACATGTGGTGAAGTTGCCAATTTTTTGTACGAGCAAGAGATGAGCCAGAGCAACGTCTGTTTGACCGCTCAGAAGGATATTATGAGCAGTTGCTGCTTCCAGCAGTGTGAAATCTGCGATGTAGGAACATCTATCAATTGGGCTGCGACAACTATGTTCAACAAAAAGGAGCAGTCATGCACGGATATCTATTGGACGTTGATCAGTGAGTCTGTTGAAGCAGGCACTGAAGCATGCAATGGTCTCTCACAGGTAACCAAGGACTGCTGCTACAAGGCCCCAAGTCAACAGTGCACGCTATGTAAGGACGACAACGGTGCAACCTATAACACAAGATGGAACACTGAAGTCACTGTTAATGGAATGACCAAGACTTGTGGTGAATACAATTCACTCTTGGCGACTCAAGAAAGTGACAGTACCACTTGCTCCATGTCCAAGGAAGCAATATTTAACGATTGTTGCTTTGCTGGCTCTGATTCGCTCGTTGAAGTTGCTAATCAATTGAGTCAAGCCGAGGCTGATGATGTTCCCTGTAGCTTGTGTAAGCCTGGGCAAATTGGTCTTGATGCAGAAATAGTTTTTAACAACAAGCCCACGACGTGTGAAGAAGTACACACCTTCTTGATCTCAGGCTTTCAGGATATTTCCACCACGTGTAAGTCAGCTCAAGCGGCTTTGATCGGAGATTGCTGTCGAGAGCCTGGCGATCTCCTTCCATCCGATAAGCCCGCATTTGGTGCTAATAGCACGGTAGGAGTCGATGGCGAGGGTTCGGTTATGGCGGAAGGGCCATCAGGCGAGAAGATTATTCCGCCGATGGAGTTTGAGACTTGGAGTCGGAAACCAATAAATGCCAGTGGCAATACGAGCTTGGGCAAGATTTGCACCGCTCTCGCTGTACTTGCCTTTGTCCTCTGTATGTTTCATTGAACTGTGAATAGTATAATAATGGTATCTCAAAAATATATATGAAAGAAAGACGTGAAAGTGTAAAGTAGTAGAGAATTATCCGTCTAGAATTAACTTGTAAAACTACATTAAAACTTCTCTATTTTGGCTTCATCACTCCCCTAAAAAAAACAAACTCTCTTCTAATACATTTCGCAGAGCAATCAAATTCAATCTACGCATCGACATTGATCACCTCCACAACATCATCATCGCTTTCATCTATCTCAAGGGCTGTTTCTAGTGTCTGTCCAGGAACGCTACCACCACGTTGAGTCATTCCAATTAGTGAACCACATTCGCGACTATTTCTCCGTCGAGCCGAACGGCCAGGAGAAGTAGTACTCGCATCAACGTGAAATATAGAAGGCGTCGCAGCGGAAGTAGAATGGAAACGAAATGCATTAAAGGGATTGGGACCATTCACCCCTGCTCCACTACCACCGCTTTCCAACTCGCGATGCAACCGACTAATATATGAAGATGGTGAGCTTGATGATAATAGTGCCTCCTCCTCTTCATCTATGGAGGAGAATAGAGGCAAATTTCCTCCTCCTCCTCCTCCTCCTCCCCATGTTGAGCTTGTTAATGACCGCCCTGCATCAAAGCCTACTTGTGCACCCAAAGACGCACTCACGGACGCACTTGCCGACCAGGGAGAGGAGGTTGTGGAATAGTTCATAGGTTGTTCGGCTGGTGCTAGGGATAGAAAGGGATCATGTGGTAGTGGTGGAAAGGGTAGCGGGTGACGCGTGTCTGCCCTTCTATTACTATTTGATGAATGAAGAGTTGATCGCCACAATGGATGAGTTGGATGGTGTGATGGAGGAGTCGGGAGCAGAGGATCCATTAGTGCACCATTTAATGGTTGATGACTACTTCTACGGCTGTCTTGTGCTGCCTGGTAAGATGTCGCAGCTCTAGCATAATATGGACGGCGAATACTGTTATGAGAGGCTGTTGTAGTCTGATGATGGTGATGTTGTTGTTGTTGTTGTTGTTGTTGCTGCTGTCTCCCGGCAGCGACCGCAAATGTTGATTCCGCAGTAGTAGTCGACGTAGTAGACACTCCACCTCCAGCAGATGTTGGGACATATCGCGCCGAGGGATGATATCTGCCACCAGCCCCAAAGTTTAGTGACGAGGCACCCAATCCTGAGAATAGGAGTTGTGCAATATTTGTCGGCCAAGGAGATTCTAATGTATCAAATAAGCCTTCGAGTGGATTATTTAGTATTCCTCCACCACCACCACCAAAATTCAAACCATGACTCCGTTGATCACGATTACGTACGCGTTTGCTGCTACTACGACTGCGTTCTGATGACTGTCCACCGCATTGTTGTTCAGCAATAACATCACTCCATCTACCACCACCATCATCATCGCCACCATCGGCACATCCTTCCTCGCCACCACAGGAGGAGGATGTAGGATTACTCTTGCGTTTACGCGATGACATCGGTTTCAACGTATTGACACGTTCAATAGTATGAAAACGCTTTTTACACAACGGACATGTATTTTCCAAGTCCGCCCACCGTTCGATACACCCAAAACAAAAGTTATGTATACATACCTTAATGGTACATATTTCTTCGTAACTGGGTATTTCAAGGCAGATACAACATGCCGTTGCTGTTGTTGTTTCAACTGCTTCAATCTTCTTTCCCACAGATGCCGTTGTTGTTGTTGTTGTTGTTGTTGATGTTGTTGTTGTTGTGGTGGTCATATTTACTTTCATCATGTCCTTACTATTTTCAGTTGCCATCGTTGGTTGTTGAACATTGGACATTAATTCCGTCAATGTAGAATCGGTCGCGGCAGCAATGATGGTCGACTGTTCTACTAAACCACCACCCTCCCTCTGTCTTGCGACGATAGATGTAGTAGCACTATTATTTGACGACGACAACAACAACTCTAACTCCTGAAGAAGTAGAGGAGCCTGCAGGAGTGGCGGAGGAGGAGGAGGAGTGGCATACCCATCACTACCATCAACATTGTCAATAGTTGCTGCTACTGCTGCTTCTGCTGCTTCTTCCCCCAGTGGCAATGTGGAAATTGAATTTGCATCTTCATCATCCTCATTAGTAGTAGTAGCAGAAGTGGAAGAGGAGACATCGTAGGAGTGTGTACTATCGTCCATTGTTGACTGATGCTGCTGCTGTTGTTGTATATTCATATTTAATGTTGGATAAGACAAGACATATGGTGGTGGTGGTGGTAATAGTAAAGCAGTCGTTGTTAAATAGTAGGGTGTACCGTAGAGATAATTGTAATAGCTGTATGGGATCGGATATGCGGTGTAAGGTGGTGGTGGTGCATTCAATGTTGGTGGTTGTGGTAGTAGTGCCACCTGCTGTTGCTGCTGATGGTAGTGGTGCTGATGGTGGTGTCGTCGTTGATGATAAAGCGTCATGCAATCGTCTAGTGCACTCGAAGTGGCGACTGTGGCTCTTTCCGCGGCTACCCGTGCGGTAGCTGCTAATTGCTCCGTCGTCGGTGATCCGTACATGGCGGCGGTCGTGGTGGATGGTGGTCGATAATTAAAATGATTGCCATCGAGATGATGATGTGTTGAAGACGACATCATCGTTGTGTCGTATAGTGGTCGTGAATAGCATAGAGGAAGCAACGAGTGGGAGTGTAGTGGGAGTGGAAGAGAGGGAGTGCCCCCACTGCCACTATCAATACTACTGTTGCTCCATAGCTGGTGCTGGTGTTGATGGTGATAAGCAGCAGCAGCAGCAGCATGACTGCATTGACGTACATATTCCTCCATACCCGACTGCTCTCGCCTGTTAAAATTCTCTTGATATAGCGAGGCTCGTTGCGCCGCATCAGCTGCCGTGGCAGTATTCGTTACTCCGCCCCCCAAATTATAACCGCCTCCTACGTTCGACGAAGACGAGACTGGTCCAAGTGGAACGATAGCGTAGGGATGATACGAGGACATCATGCCAGCGTGGTGGTGGTCGGCTGGAGGAAGAGAAGGAAAGCTCCCAATCATGGTGTGATTGTGATTAGTCATGGCCATCGTCGTCGTTGGCAGCATCGTCCCCACGGCCGCTGCGTAGGATACTGCATTTGGATGGAACGGCAATGGCGGTAGTGCAAATTGATACTGCTGCTGCGGCTGATAGTGAGTAGGCTGTTGCTGTTGCGGTTGTTGTGGGTGGCGAGGGGTAGCAAGTACGTCGATATCATCAACGGCGCGTTGTTCTCCTAGAGACGATGACATGATATCTTGCACCCTATATTATATTCCTAGCGTGTGTTGCTGGTCAACCCACCACCGCACCTTTACTCTGAGTATGTTTCGATATCGGTGCTTGCACTCACACTCGGTCGGTCCTCTTTCGGGTTCTCTCTGCTTCACTACTTCTCCATTCGTACGTTGTTATGTAGGGGTTCTTCAGTTCTTCGTTGGGTTCGCAGTGGTTGCGGGAGTGTTAAGTAGTACATATGGATCCAAGATTTAAGTTGAAGATGAGGTGAAGTGAGAAGACTGAGAACACAATATGGTACACGTGGTCGATTTAAGCTTCATTTGGTCAGTACTATCAAGACTCACGCACCACTCCACCCATAACATCCCTGAGAGTGCGCACTCCGTATCCAAGAATGAAATTGACCTCTCTCCCATCCATTCATCCATCGTCCTCATCGTATCCGTGCTGACAGCTTCGGCTCGCGGTGTGATGGAGGACAAACTACTTCGGTACGAGCAGCACCAATCAACCCGCAATGTGCACCACATAGTAAGTAAGATATTTACTTAATTGTTTGCTGTTGTTTGAGTAGTTGTTGTCAATCTTTGGAAAAAGGGCCGCAGTATGAGAATCCCTCCATTGGGTGTACATGGATGGGGGGTGGAGGAGAAGGTGATGTACCGTATAATATATCGTGTTATTTATAATTCACTCAAACACACACACATGTATATCTTCTTTTTGAAAACCAGATATCAATGACAAAGCTGATCTATATCGTGACAAAATTCCCTTCTCCAAAATGGATGATGACCACCTTTGGCAGGACACACGCCGATCAACCCTCATTGTGCAACAACCGTTGCCCGATGGTGATGATGAGTCCCGATTCCTCAAGTCCACCCTGACGGCATTCGCCAGTAGGGGGTCCACCCCCAGGCTCCTGCCATGGGAACTTTTTTTTTGCGGGACGCCCACAGAAAAAGCTTCACGCGAAGGTCAACGTTTTCGCAATACCAAGGTTGCAGAATCGCCGATCCCCTCTCACACTGATGTCGTGGCAGACTACGCCCAGCGCACAAATTGCATCCTCTTTAATGTGGGAATCGGCTTTGTTGTTGTGGGTGACTGGAGGGCGCGTTGATACTTATTCTCGCTATGGCCCAGGATGGCCTCTTCCTCAATGTATTCTGCGGACGAAGAACTGGTTTGGCTGGCGATAGGGGGTCTGGCCCCAGGAATGTCAATTTTTTAAATGGTCCCAAAATTGTTTCTGAGTGATCAAACCTACTCTAATAGGTCCGAATATGATTTCCTGCAAGTTTGGTTCTTGACATTTTTTTTCCCGGTACATTTTGTCGTTGGTTTTTACTCGGGAAGTGAGTGGGGATGGACTTATACACCTCTGGTGCCTCAATAATGGTACTTTGATCAGTATCAATCATTAATATAATGTTATTAAGTATGATTAGTCAATAAAATAACATTGTCATTGAGGTAAAGCCATAATATTGACATTTATACACTGTTTTGGGTGAGTTGTACCTAAATTAGCCTAAAACCCAGCACCCAGCTGGGACAAATGGTGTGAGTATGCTGTGGTAGTGGCCTTGGACCACTTCAGAAACACTCTCACACTTATATTAGATATATAGAAGGTATTCAATCACATTCTATTGCAGTGAATAGGCCTATGGGTATATTATCTGTCCATAGTATGTCACCGCCATGTCCTGGCCTGGTGCCCCTATCTGGGTACAAATCACACCACCACGACAAAGTTAAGGCTAGGATCCACTTCATACTCATACCAGATTCACTTCATACCTATAGAAAGTGTTTAAAAGCCTTCAACCATGGCTGGCAGCCATAATGCCACAACACCATACTATACCATCACTCCAAAAGGGGTTGGGCCAGTCGTAGGATTTTGAGTGGGGTTCTCACTGGGGACATGCTGTAGGATATGATTGGGACCTTCCATCCACTTCATACTCACACCACATCCACATCATACTTATAGAAAGTGTTTGTCATGCTTTATATGTGGTGGGTGGCCTTAAGGGTGCAACACCATACCATACCATCACTCCAAAAGGGGTTGGGCCAGTCGTAGGATTTTGAGTGGGGTTCGCACTGGGGACATGCTGTAGGATATGATTGGGACCTTCCATCCACTTCATACTCACACCAGATCCACTTCATACATATAAAAGGTGTTTGACATACTTTATATGTGGTGGGCAGTCATATGAGTGTGTCCTTACTCTACTGTCATCACAATACAATAGCCTTGTTTGGAGGTGAGTGTTTAGATTTTTGACATGTACATACTGTTATGTAATGATAGGGTCCTCTCATCCACTTAATACTCATACCAGATCTACTTCATACATATATAAAGATAAAGCGCTTGGCATACTTTATGAGGTGGGCAGTCATATGAGTGTGTCCTTACTCAGTATCATTACAATAGCCTTGGCCAAGTTTGGTGTGAGGAGGTGATAGTAATAGTAAATAGTAATGGTATGCTGTAAATTTGGCCCTCAAACCACTGATACACATGTTAGTAAATTATATTATATATAGATGCAAGTTGTTTTGGTTACTATTTGTGCGCTGGGCGTGGTCTGCCACGACATCAGTGTGAGAGGGGATCGGCGATTCTGCAACCTCGGTCTTGCGAAAACGTTGACCTTTGCGCGAAGCTTTTTCTGTGGGCGTCCCGCAAAAAAAAAATCCCATGGCGGGCGCCTGGGGGTGGACCCCCTAACCCAGGATGCACGTAATTGTGCCTTGGAAGAGTTTAAGGATGGTTCCTGTCCAACTATACTTGTTGCCACAGACGTTGCTGCACGTGGATTAG
>Ga0247833_1002623_pt1 | contig 25974 bp, 12 predicted proteins | sample LaCruzMarch2015__7_FD_187117 | JGI IMG/M metagenome (GOLD analysis project Ga0247833, IMG submission 187117) | Freshwater microbial communities from meromictic Lake La Cruz, Castile-La Mancha, Spain - LaCruzMarch2015_8m | ecosystem: Environmental > Aquatic > Freshwater > Lake | place: Spain... | reverse complement strand
ACACAGCCGGCTGGCCCGGGCCTCGTCGGCGAGCGTCTCGCGCAGCCGCACGAGTTCCCGCCATGATCCCGCCGGCGGCACGTTGACCTCGATCACGCCAGGGTCGGGCGTGACGTGCAGCCGCACGAGACTGGGATCGTGGGGCGCCGGATAGCCCTCGAGGACCACCGCTGTCTGCCGTTCGCCGGCGACCTGCTCGATGGCCGCCACCAGATCGAGCCAGTCGGCGGCGGCTCGACACGGCGCCTGCAGGTCGCGGGCCTCGGTCGGCAGCGGATCGAGCGGCGGCAGGAAGACATGCAGCCGGCCCTGCCGCGACTCGATCACGGCCGCCGTGCGGACGATGCCCTCGCCCACGGCCTGGTCCGCTTCAGTGGGCCAGGGCAGGATCCCCATCGGCAGCCGCAGGCCCGCCGGTGAGTCGCCGGGAATCAGCGGCACCCGGCCGGCCGGTAGCGGCCAGGAGCTCGACCGCCAGCAGGCCTGGCCGCCCCGCTCGACCCTGAGGATCGGGAGCACGAACGCGACCGGAGTCTCGGTGTCGATCGGCACCACGTCGAGCGGGCTGGACGAGGCGACCTCGTGGGCCGGCATCACGAAGCCCGAAGCGAGACCGAGCCGGTCGGCGAGCCGGCGGCCGAAGTCGCCCGCCGCACCGGCGGCCGCTTGCCGAGCGATCACACCGGCCGCCGACCGCGACGGCTCGGCGGCGATCTGTTCCTCGGACACGACCGGCGGATCGTCGGCCAGGAGTTCCCGCCGGCTCCAGATCGGCTCGCCGTCGCTTCGCCACACGACATCGAGCGCCCAGCGTGGCAACGGCTCGCCGGGATACCACTTCCCCTGCCCTTCCACGAGCACGCCCCCAGGGGCCAAGCGATCGAGCAGGCGGCGAGCCAGGAGCCCGGCCGCGCGCCGCTTGCGGCTCCCCGCGGCCGCCGTATTCCATTCCGGGGCGTCGCCGTCGTCAATCGACACGAAGGTCGGCTCGCCCCCCATCGTGAGGCGGACATCACCGGCGGCGAGCGCCGCATCCACGTCGTCCCCGACCATCAGGATCCGCTCCCACTGCGACTCGCTCACGGGCCGGGTCGTGCGCGGGCTCTCCGCCAGGCGCGTGAGCCGCATCTCGAAGTTGAACTCGCTCGCGCAGCGATCGACCGCCCCGGTCACCGGAGCGGCGCTGGCCGGGTCGGGCGTGGCCGCCAACGGGATGTGCCCCTCGGCGGCGAGCAGGCCGCTGGTCGGATCGAAGCCCACCCACCCGGCGCCGGGCAGGTAGATCTCGGCCCAGGCGTGGAGGTCGGTGAAGTCGGTGGCCGGCCCGGCCGGGCCGTCGAGCGGCTTCTGATCGGGCACCAACTGCACGAGATACCCCGAGCAGAATCTGGCCGCCAGCCCCAGCCGCCGCGCGAGCGACACCAGTAGCCAGGCCGAGTCGCGGCAACTGCCCGTGCCGCGGGCGAGCGTCTCCGCGGGCGTCTGCACTCCAGGCTCCATGCGGATCACGTAGGCCACGGCCTCGTGGACGGCGTCGTTGAGCGCGACGAGCAGGTCGATCGACCGCACCCCGGCCGCGACCATCCCCCGCCGGCGGAAGTCGGCGCAGAAGGCCTCGACCGCCGGCCCCCCCATCTGCTCCGGCGTGCTGAGATAGGGAGCCAACTCGGCCGCCAAGACCGGATCGTAGGCGAACGGGAAGCGCTCCACTTCCGGCTCCAAAAAGAAGTCGAAGGCGTTGATCGCCACCAGTTCGGCGACCAGATCGACTTCGAGCACCAGCCGCCTGGTGGGCTCGGGAAACACGAGCCGGGCAACGTGGTTGCCTTGCGGATCCTGCTGCCAGTTGAGGAAGTGGCTGGCCGGCTCGACCGTCAGCGAGTAGCCCGTCACGCGCGTCCGGCAGTGGGGCGCGGGCCGGAGGCGAACGGCATGGGGTGCCAGCCGCACTTCCTGATCGAAGCGGTACTCGGTGCGGTGGTGAAGAGCGATCCGAATGGCCATCTCACGCCGTCGCTTCCACCGGGTGCCCGAGGGGCCGGATTGCAAAAAAGGTCTCGTGGATCGCGTCACTGGTCCGATTAAGCCGCTGCTGGAACCCATCCAGAAAACCGTGCAACCCGCCGGCCCCCGCGAGCTCCTCGTCGATCGCCCCGTAGTCGAGCATGGCCCGCAGCCGGCCGAGCCGCTGCTCGGCCGGGTTGGTGTACGACCCCTTGGATCCGCCGGTGATCGCCAGCAGCGATTCCTCCGCCTTGATCAGGCAGAAGTGCATCGCCCGGGGAAAGAAGCGGTCGAAAATCAGAAACTCGGCCACGTGTCGCCGCGAGACGGCGCCGTATTGCTTGCGATACATCTCCAGGGCGCTGGCGCTCTCGAGCACGGCCGACCAGCGCACCGCATCGCCCCCTGGCGGCTCGGCGGCGGTCTTGGTCACCGGCGGGGCCGCGGCTCCCCTGCTGCCGTTGGTCTCGATGCCGGACACCGGGGGCGTCAAGGCCACGGCCGCCGGCTGCAAAAAGAACGTCTCCACGTCGAGCACGCGGCTCGTCTTGTCGGCCCGCTCCACCAGCCGGCCCAAGCGACCGAAGTGCCAGGCCTCGCCGTGCGACATGGTGGCGTCGGCCACGCCGGTGATCAGTTGGCTGGCCCGCTTCACCTCCTCGAGGAACTCGCGGGGATGGAGCCAGCCCCCGTACCGCTGGGCGGCCGACTGAACCTCGAGATGCGCCTTGTTGATTTCCTCCCACATCGCGGAGCTGATCATGTCCCGAACGGTGCGGGCGCTTTCCCGGGCCGCGCTCAGGCAACTGGCGATGGAGTTGGGATTGGCGGGGTCGAAGGCCAGGAATGAGATCACGTTGGCCTGGTCGGCTTGGCCGTGGCGGAGCCGAAAATCAGTCTGGTCGCCGAAGGTGCAGACCAGCGCGTTCCAGAGCCGTCCCTGACTGATCGTTCCCTCGAGCGCCAGATCGAGCGCCGTCTCGACCGCCCGGGCCACGTTTTCGGCCCGCTCGATCTGGCGGTTCATCCAATAGACACTGTCGGCCACTCGCGAAAGCATCGCTTCGTCACCTTCCCGTATGGACGACCCAGGTGTCCTTGCTGCCGCCCCCCTGCGAGGAGTTGACGACGAGCGAGCCCTTCACGAGCGCCACCCGCGTCAGGCCGCCGGGCAGGACGTAGATCTCCTCGCCGTAGAGGATGAAGGGCCGCAGATCGACGTGCCGCCCCTCCAGCGAGTCGCCCACCACCGTCGGCACCCGTGAGAGCGCGAGCATCGGCTGGGCGATGTAGTTCCGCGGATTGGCCCGGATCCGGTCGCGACATTCGTCGAGCTCTGCCAGAGAGGATCGCGGCCCGAGCACGATCCCGTAGCCACCCGACTCGTTGGCTGGCTTGACCACGAGGTTTTGGAGGTTCGCGAGCACATGCGCGCACTGCGTCGGCTCGCCGCAGACGAAGGTCGGCACGTTGGGGATGATCGCGTCCTCGCCGAGGTAGTAGCGGATGATCTCCGGCACGTAGGCGTAGACGGCCTTGTCGTCCGCGATGCCGGTGCCCGGCGCGTTGACCAGCGCCACGTTGCCCGCCCGGTAGGCGGCCATCAGCCCTGGCACACCCACCAGCGAATCAGGCCGGAAGGCGCGCGGGTCGAGGAAGTCGTCGTCGACTCGCCGGTAGATCACATCCACCCGCTCCAGCCCGCGGGTGGTCCGCATGAACACCACCTCGCCCTGGACGACGAGGTCTGAGCCCTGCACGAGCTCCACCCCCATCTGCCTGGCCAGGAAGCTGTGCTCGAAGTAGGCGGAGTTGTAGATGCCGGGCGTGAGCACGACGACCGTGGGATCGCGGGCCTGCCGCGGGGCGACGTATTGCAGCATCGCCAGGAGCTTCTCGGGGTAGTCCTCGACCGGGCTGATTCGCTGCCCCTCGAAGAGCTGCGGAAAGGTTCGTTTCATCACCTCCCGGTTCTCGAGCACGTACGACACGCCCGACGGCGTGCGGAGGTTGTCCTCCAGGACATACATCACCCCGTCGCCCCCGCGCACGAGATCCGTGCCGGTGATGTGGCACCAGATCCCGCGGGGCGGGGCCAGACCGGCGCACGGCCCGCGAAAGCACTTGCCCGAATCGACCAGCCACTCGGGCACGACCTTGTCGGCCACGATCCGCCGCGTGTTGTAGACGTCGTCGATGAACAGGTTGAGCGCCCGGATCCGCTGGGCCAGCCCCCGCTCGATCATGCTCCACTCGCCCGCGTCGATCACCCGGGGCACGATGTCGAACGGCCAGATCTTCTCCGTGCCAGCCTCGTGGCCATACACATTGAAGGTGATGCCCATCGTGAGCAGCGCCTTGTCGGCCGCCCGCTGCCGCTCGGCCAGCTCGCCGTTGGTGAACCCGGCCAGTCGGCGGGCCAGCAGTTCGGCGCCGGCCCGGGGTTCGAGCCGCTCGTCAAACAGCTCGTCGTGAAAGCCCTCGGTCTGGTAGGCCTCGAGGTCCATGGCGGATCGCTTTCGCCCTGCCGGCTGGCAGGCGTGGGGAGGGAGGCTGCGGTGTCCGGCCGCCTCCGGTTACCACAGGCCCACAGGATACTCCACCGCCCCGGGTCTCGGAATGCCCTTCGGCGGGTCAGCTGGGGAGCGGCCGCGCGGCCGGTCACGGCTCCGAGCCGCCGGCAGCGAGTTCCTGAAGCACCCGCGTCATTTCCTCGGTCTGCACCGGCATCTGGACCACCCGGCGCCGGCCGTCGCTCCGCGCTGCCGCGGCCAGGCCCGCCTGCTTCGAGCCCAGCAGGAGCACCGCCGGCACCGCGGCCAGGAAGGGATCGCTCGTGAGCGAGTTGAAGGCGGCGACCGCGTCGTCACCCAGCGAGTGCGTGCTGAGCACGAGGCAATCGGCGGGCAGGGGCGTCGACGAGAACCGCGACAGGGCCCGCTGGGGATTTTCCGTGAGCAAAACCCGATAGCCGAGCTTCGAGAAAAACTCCCGCAGCACGTGCTGCGCCTTCTGCGACGACTCAACGAGCATCAGACTGCCCTTGTGCACGGCCGCCTCGACCGGGGCCTCGGCCCCCTGGCCACCGCTGCACCGCGCGCTGATCGACTCGGTCCTGCGCCGGACATCTGCCACCGCCTGCCAGCGATCGAGTGGGTCGAGGATGAGCATCCGTGACACCAGGTCGGTGACATCCTTGGGCAGATCCGGACACCGTTCCGCCAGCGGGATGACGGAGCGATACCGCTGGGGATCGGCCCGCTCGTTGCGATCACGGGTCTCCTTCAGCGGCGACACGCCCGCCACGACCAGGTAGGCGATCGTGCCCAGGAAGTAGATGTCGCTGCGGACGGCGTCGTCCTTCATGCCGGTCAGCTTCTCGAGGGCCGCGTAGTCGACCGTGCGCGGCTGGTCGATCCGGCCCAGCGCCCCGTCCCCCGACTCGTCCACCCCGGCCAGGCCGAAATCGACGAGCTTGGCCTCGCCGGTGGATGAGATGATCACGTTCGAGGCCTTGAGGTCGCGGTGGGTCACGCCGCGACGATGGGCATAGTCGAGCCCGGCGGCCAGCTGGGCGATCACATCGATGGCCCGCGGCAGGTCGAGGGCGCCGCGGATCTTGACCAGTTCCCGGAGCGTCTGCCCTTCGACAAACTCCATCGTGATGTAGCTCGTGCCGCTCTCCTCACCGACGTCGTCGATCGCCACGATGTTGGGGTGCCGCAGCAACTGCCCCATTTCTCCCTCGTGACGGAAGGCACGGCACTTGTCGGGATCGTTCGAATAGCGGCTGCGGAGCACCTTCACGGCCAGGATTCCGCCGGTGTCCCGGTGAATCGCCCGGTAGACCCGCGCGAAGGAGCCGGCGCCGATCTGATAGAGCACCTTGGCCCGGCCGTAGAAGTAGCCCCGCCGCTCCCCCTTCAACAGCCGCTCGAGCTGGAAGCCGGTCACCATCTCCCGCCGCACCAGCGCCTGGCCGAACGACGCGGCGTCGGCGGCGTGACCAGACTCGTGAAGCGACTCCTGGAGTTCGGCCGGCGGGGCGAGTTCGAGGTCGCCGACCAGAGCTGCCAAGTCATCGGCGGTGTCTGGCTTCATGGCGGCGACGACGCGGCGAACGGAGCAAGTTCCCCACTCTCACGGATCTGCGAAAACCGGGAGAGCGATGGCCAGAAAATACTGGTTTTCGCGCCACAAAGCGAGCCCTGAAGGGCCCTGGGCCGCGTCTGGAGGCGGGCGTTCGTCGGCCTGTCGCGGGCGGGAAACCTCTGGAGCCAGACCGGTCGAACCTGCTACAAGCCCGCGCCTGCCCCGGTTCCCGGATCGACCCATGCCGCCAGCCTCGCTCCCTCGCCGCGGAAAACGGGTTTGCCGGGCGGGGGCCACCCGGCCTGCGCACCGCGATTGGGCCCCGCCCCTGCGTCAGCCAAGCCCTCCAGGGCGAGCCGGGAGGCTCGCGCCATCCAGCCACCTTCTGCCCGCTGTCCTGACACCAACCACGCGGCATCCTGCTGGCGTGCGTCGCGGGGCTTTGATGCTCGTCGGCATCGTGCTGGCGGTGCTGGCAACAGCCGGCGCCGGCGCGGGGGATTTTGAGGACGGTTACGAGGCTGCCACCACCTCCTGGCGGCTTGTGCCTTCCGACCCCGACGTGCGGCTGATCGAGCACACCCGCTCGAACCAGTCGCCCCATCGTGGCGAACGCTGCGAGCGGGTCGTCTGCGACACGACCGCGCCCACGACGATCGTGCTGGAGACGCCGCTGGGTCCTGCTGCGGTGATCGACGAACTGCGGGCCGCGCTCTGGGTGCGATCCAGCCGCCCTGGCCTGCGGCTGGCCGTTCGCGTGCGCCTGGCCACCGGCACCGACGGCACCGATCCCGTCGCGGTGCTCGTGCCCGGCATGTCGAACCGCGACATCGGCCGCTGGGAGCTCCTCGAGGTGGCCGACATCGCCCGCGGGCTGGCCCGGCAACTGCCGGCGCTGCGGCTCGAGCACGGCTCGGATCTCACGCTGGACAACGCCGTCGTCACCAGTCTCGTGCTCGAAGGCGCCGCGAGCCCAGGCCGCCATGAGATCGCCCTCGACGACTTCTCGGTGTCCGGACTCATCGGGGCGGCGGCGCGCGGCGATCCGTTGGTTCGACCGGCGACGGCGGTCGCGGAGCCGGCTAGCGATCCTGCCGCCGGCCTGGCCAGGGGAGTGCTGGAGGTGGACGGCCTGCCCTTCTTCCCCCGCTCCATCGACTGGATGGGGGAGCCGTTCGCGAAGCTCGCCGAGCTCGGCTTCAACTGTGTGCGGCTGGCGGAGCCGGCGTCGGCCGACCAACTCGCCGAAGCGCGTGCGGCCGGCCTGTGGGTCATCTGCCCGCCCCCGCCGATCCCCGACGTCGATCTCACCGAGCCTGAGCGGGTGCCCATGCTGAGAAACTGGGACCGGGTCTTGGCCTGGGATCTGGGCAGCGGGCTGACCGAGGCGTCGCTCGAGGACCTGGCGGAACGCGGCCGGCGGATCCGCGCCTGCGACCCGCGGCCGGGGCGGCCGCTGCTGGGAGCGGTCGATTCCGGACTGCGCAACGTGTCGCGGCACCTCGACATGGTCGTAGCCCGCCGCACGGTGCTCGGCACCACCCTGGAGTTGGTGGACTGGCTCGAATGGCTCCGGCAGCGGCCGCGGCTCGCTCGGCCCGGAACCCCCTTCCTGGCCACGATCGCCACCGAGATCGATCCGGCGGCGGCCCGTCAGGCCGCGGCCTTGTCGGGCATCGGGGGCCGGGGGCTGGCAATCGATCCGGAGAGCCTCTCGCTCGCGGCCTTCTCGGCGGTGGCCGGCGGCATGCGCGGCATCCTGTTCAGCTCGTCGCGCCGACTCGACGCAGACGAGGCCGAGGCCCGGATGCGGGCGGTGGCCGTGCGCGAGATGAATCTCCACCTGGCAATCCTCGAGCCGTGGGGGGCTGCCGGCCGGTTCTCGTCGCGGGCCACGACGAGCAGCCCCGAGGTGCAGTCGTTCGTGATGGAGGCCGCCCGGGCGCGGATCGTGCTGGCCTGGCGGGGCGTGCAGGGCTCGCAGGTGGTCGCTCGGCGATACGAGGGAGCCGACATGCCCGGCGAGGACGTGCCCCTGTCGATCCTGGTCCCTGGCGTGCCCGAGGCCCACCGGGCCTGGGAGATCGCGCCGGGAGGGCTGCGGCCGGTGCGGCAGCAGCGGGTGACCGGCGGCGTGTCGGTGACTCTCGACTCCTTCACGACCCATGCGCTTGTGCTGCTCAGCGGCGAGCCGGCCGTGACCGGCTGCGTGCAGGAGCAGCTGCGGTCGCTCGCGCCCGTCGAGCTTGCCTCCGCCCGCGGCCTGGCGGCAGTTTCGCTGGCCAGCGCCGGTGAGTTGCTCGGTCGGCTGCCCCCGCAGGCCTTCAGCGGCCCGCCCCCGGTCGCGGCCGGGCCGATGCTCGCCGAGGCGAGCCGCCAGGCGGCCGCGGGCGAGGCGCTGGTTGCCAGTGATCCCGCCGCCGCCTCCCGGGCGCTCCGCAAGGCGGCCGCCATCGCCGGCCAGTTCGAGCGCCGGATCTGGGAAAACGCAGTCAAGGCCGAGGGCTCGATGGTCTCCAGCCCGCTGTGCTGCTCCGACGCCACGCTGGCCGAGGCCTGGCAGTTCATCGCGGCCCGCACCGGCACCGTGCCGGGCGAGCAACTGCTCGCGGGAGGCGAGATGGAGCAGCTGGCACCGCTCGCTCAAGGCGGCTGGCACCACTTCGCGCGACCACCGGACGAGGTCCGCACCGCCGTGGAGGTCAGCCCGTCGCGGCCTGCCTCGGGCCGCGGCTGCCTCCGACTGGTGGCCGCGCCGGTCGATCCCGAAGCGCCGCCGGTCGTGATCGAGACGCCGCCAGTCTGGATCACCACGCCGCCGCTCACCGCACCGGTGGGCAAGCTGCTCGAGATCTCGGCCCAGGTCTGGGTGCCTACCGCAATCAGCGGCAGCGTCGATGGCCTGATGGTCTTCGACTCGCTCGGCGGTCCGGCGCTCGCGGAGCGAGTGGGGGCCACCCGCGACTGGCGGCGGCTCGTGCTCCATCGAATCGTGCCTCCCGAGGCGGCCGGGGAGCCGTTCACCGTCACCTTCGCGCTCTCTGGCCTGGGCGAGGCCCGGATCGACGACGTTTCCGTGCGGGTGCTGGAGCGGGGCGGGCCCGCACCCGCCACCGGCATCCCGGCAGCCCTCGTCTCGGTGCCGCGGGCCGGCGGCGACGGTCCCTTCCCAACGCCGGCCGACTTGCTCCAGGCGCCCGCGCCGCAGCCGCAGCCGCCACCCAGCGCCGATCCGCCGGCCGCCGCGGCAAACTGGCCCGGCACAAACCTCGGCTGGCCCAAGCTCTTCGGCACGGGCAACGAGCCGCCTCCGGGCCCCGGTGGCGGCACCGTTGATCCCTTCCGACGGGCCCGAGCAGGCTCAGGGACGAATCCCTGAGCGGGTCGCCCGGGCCCGCTCGTCGAGTTCGCGGATCCGCGCGCTGCAGAGTTCGAACAGCTGCTGCTCCCCGAGGGCCACGACCTCGGCGGCCGTGATCAGCTTCCCAAACTCCAGCCGGATCCGTCCCAGCCGTGGCAGCCGGCGTGACCGCGGCCAGCACTCGAAGGCGCCCACGATCGCCGCCGGCGCGATCGGCACGCCGGCCCGCTTGGCGATCAGGGCGAAGCCGGGCTTGAACTCGCCGAGCCGGCCGTCGGACGTGCGCGCCCCTTCGGCAAAGATCGTCACCGCGCTCCCGGCCTTGAGCCGCGCGATCACGGCCCGCATCGCCGCCACAACCGAGGCCTTGCGGTCGATCGGCACCGCGTCGAGTGCCGAGATCACGGCCCCGAAGGGAGCGAAGCGAAACAGCGAGCTCCGGGCCAGGCTCGACAGCCGCCGGTCGCAGGCGAGCCCGAGCAGGAGCGGATCGAGGTGGCTCTGATGGCTCGAGAGCACGAGCAGGCCGCCGCGGGCCGGCAGCGGCTCGGCAAACCGCACGCGCAAACCAAACAACGCCACACCCAGCGTGCGGCTGAGCAGCCACAAGGCCGCGTAGAGCAGCCGGCCGAAGCCCGAGGGGCCGGCCGGGATCGGCGGCTCCTTCGGCTTCCGCGCGGGTGGCGCTTCCGACCCGTCCGCCGCGGGAGTCATGGGTTTGCCTCGCAGGTTCGCCGGCTGGCGACAAGCGCGGCCAGACGGTCCACGACCTCGGCGGCAGACAGCCCGTCGGTCTCGAGGATCACGGCGTCGGTGGCCGGCTGCATCGCCCCTACGGGCCGGACGCGATCCCCCTCGTCGCGGCGGGCCTGGGCGGCCCGCACCGACGCGAGCGACGTTGCCAGGCCCCTTCCCGCCTCCTCCTCGTGGCGGCGGCGGGCCCGCTCGTCCGCCGAGGCCGTCATGAACACCTTGACTTCGGCCCAGGGGAAAACCTCCGAGCCCTGGTCGCGGCCCTCCGTGACCACGTCGCGGCCTGCCGCCAGCCGCCGCTGCAGCTCTCTCATGGCCGCCCGCACCGGGGGGGCGTCGGCCACTGGCCGGGTGGCCTGGGTGATCCGCTCGGTGCGAATCTCGGCTGACACGTCACGGTCGCCAAGGAGGACGCGACCGGCCCCGAAATCGATCGCCAGCGAGCCGGCCAGTTCGGCGAGCGCGTTGGCGGCGTCCAGCGGGATGCCCCGCTCGAGGGCGACAAGCGCCACCGTCCGATACATCGCGCCGGTGTCGAGGTAGCACCAGCCGAGCCGGGCTGCCAACGCTCGCGCGGCCGTGCTCTTGCCCGCGCCGGCCGGCCCGTCGAGGGTCACGATCATGCCGCCCCTCCTGCCCCGCCCGCCGCGCCGGTGGCAAACTCGAGCACCAAGTGGAGCCACTGGTAGCGTTCCAGCCGCAGGGTCGTCGTGCGGCCGGAGACCGCAACTGCCAGATCGGGCAGCGGATGCCCGAGCGCGTCCACGGCCGCAGCCCGCACCAGCTCGCTGGCCCATTCGATCCGCACCTCGCCGGCCCGGCCAGCCGATTCGACCAGCCCGACGCGGAGGATCGTCGGCGGGTCGTGCGGCGGGCGCAGCCCATGCGGGGGCGGATCCAGCGAGAGCCGGACGTTTGCTGGCAGGGCAAACCCGGCGGTCGGCAGGCCGCCGGCCGCCAGTTCGACCGCCGCATCCCAGGGCCGCTCGAGACCGACGCCCACGGCCAGCCTGCAGGCCGCCTCGCGACCGCCAGCGAGCAGGATCGCATCGAGCACGTGCGGGCTCGAGAGCAGATGCCACGGCAGGCCGGCGGTGAGGATCGCGAGCCCGCCGCCGGCATTCCGCCCGGCCTGCGGAACGATCTCGATGAAGTGGGGGGCGGTGAACCGAGTCCGCTCGGTGACGATCGACTGCAGGTGCAGGCTGCGGCGGATCTCGACGTCTTCGTTTTCATGCCAGGCGAACCGGGAGGCGACGTGGGCCTCGAACACGGGGCCCGTGACCGGCTCGTCGAGCCGCACCTCGATTTCGATCATCGCCACCGGCAGCCCCGCGACGAGGCTCATGCGCTGTGTGAAGCGGCCCCGGCCGCGGCCGGCCGCATCGACGAGCCGCCCACGGCTCTCGATCACCCCCGCGGCGACCGGGCCCGTGCGCGCGATCGCGTCGGCTTCCATGCCGGCGTATTCGGCCCGGTCTGCGGGGGGTTCCCATCGGCCGGGCCGCGGGGCCGCGGTGGTCCGCAGCGCCACCTGCTGGGAGATGCGGTTGCCCCGGTCGGCAGGGCGCCGCAGGGAGAGGAGGCCGCCGGTGCGCGGATGGGGCCGCAGTTGCACGAGCCCATTGTCGAGCAGGAGAGCATCGTCGTCGCGGCGCCGACCGAGGAGGCCCGCCGGCAGCCAGCGCGCCCCGCGACCGCCGGCGGCCGGCGCGCCGGCCGCCGCCACGCGGCTGGCTCCGGCTCCGGCGGCGGCGATCCTGCCACCCAGGCCGGCCTGCCGGGCGGCGAGCACGCGGCCGGCGTCTGCCACCGTGGCGGCGACCAGGGGTGCCAGCGGATCGTGATCGCCGGTCTCGTCCGGCGGCGGCGTGAAGGCGAACGCGTCGGGCTCGAACGCTGCCGGCGTGCCGCTGCCGACCGTGCGATTCATAAGCTCGCCCGGCGTCACGAACGTGCCCAGCAGCCCACTCCAGCGGCCGATCCGACGCACCAGATCATGCCACCGGCCCGCGGCGCCGGCGTAGTGGGCGAAGGCCACAACCGCCGCGTGATCGTGGTCGAGCGCGTCGCCGATCCGGTCGGCGAGTGCCAGCACGGTCGTGGCCCGACCGGCGTCGAGCGGCGGCCGGGCCAGTGACTCGATCGCGCCGCCCCCGGTGCCTTCCCAGCGGATCCGGCCGGCGCCGGCATCGGGCAAGGGACTGCCGTCGAACAGGCTCCAGATCGCAGCCCGGAACCCAAACCCGGTCAGCACCTGCGGCAGGAGCGCCGAACTGCCGCCGCGGATGGCCGCGTAGCACGAGGCCGCGCGGCCAACATGATCGACCCATGAGGTGCGGGCGCTGGCCAGCGAGTCGCGGATCTCCTCGGGCGTGCAGCTCTCGAGGGGTCGGCCATCGTCGCGGCCACCGCAGGCCTCGACTCGGCCGGCCGCGATCGCCGTGCGGAGGCTTGTCAACGCCGCCGGGTGTTTCTCGGCCAGCCGGCGCACGGTCGCGCCCTCGGCCACGATCGCCAGCGGCACGGGGCTCTCCAGTTCCGCCTGCAGGGCGGCCCCGGTCGTGGCCGGCGCCACCAGCACGATGTCGACTGCCCACGAATCGACCGAGTAGTATCGGGCCCGGGTCGCGTCGAGGCAGGCGAAGGCCTCGGTGAGCGCGGCGCGCGCGGCCTCGTCATCCCCGGCCACCGCCGCGTTGGCCGCCGCCACTACCGCGGCATCGAATCCGGTCGCCGCCAGGTCAGCCTCGGTCCGCATGCGGCGGGCGAGCAACTCCGCGAGCAGCATCGCCAGGCCCAGGGCCTGGAAGTCATCGGCCCAGCCGGCCGCCGGCAGGCCCGCCGCGTTGTCGGGCACGATCCCGAGCCGGGCCGCAAGCGCCGCGGTGATTTCACCGCCGACGGCTGTGTGCCTCACCCACCGGTCCGCGTCGTCCGCCGCGCTTTGAAGGCTGAATCGCTCGTCACAAAAGGCCGGCACAACGCCCGCCGCCGTGTCTGCGGGCGGTGGGAGATCGACACTCGCCCAGGCGGGCGGGCGGGCGGCCGCAGCGATGATCGCCGGATGCCAGGCCGCGGTCCACGCAGCCAGCAGGCCCTCCGCGTCCGGCTCCTCCAACCAAGTCGGGAAGTCGTCGAGCGTGTGGCAGGGCAGCAGGATGATGACGCGGCCGGAATGCATGCCAACGAGTGTAGTGACGCGCTGAAATGCCGTCCCGCCGCACGACGCAGGCGGTTTGACACCCCCGCGCCGCCGTTCCTAGGATTATGGATATGACGCGGCCGACACGACCCTTCCTCGGCCGTTCGACCGGCCGCGTCCCGCCTCTTTCTCGATCGGGATCTCCGGGCCCATGGCCGCCAGTCCGTACGTCTGGGGAATCGACATCGGCAAGTGCAGCCTCAAGGCGCTGCGCTGCCGCGTGTCGCCCACCAACCCGCGCCGGCTGTTTGCCGAGGCGTTCGACGTGGTCGAGTATCCCACGATGCTCTCGCAGCCGGAGGCCGATGCGGGGGAACTCGTGCGGGCGGCGTTGGCCGAGTTCCTGGCCCGCAACCCGGTGATCGGCGACCGGGTGGCGGTCTCGGCACCCGGCCAGGCGGGCCTGTCGAAGTTCATCAAGCTGCCGCCAGTCGAGGCCAAGAAGATTCCCGACATCGTCAAGTACGAGGCCGGGCAGCAGATTCCCTTTCCTCTGGATCAGGTGGTCTGGGACTGGCAGCGCATGGCCAGCGGCGTGGAGGAGTCGGGCTTCGTGATGGACGCGGAGGTCGCCCTCTTCGCCATGAAGCGGGAGCAGGTGGCCAAGGCGCTCGCCCCCTTCGCCGCAGCCGGCATCGAGGTCGAGATTCTGCAGATGGCGCCGATCGCGCTGGCCAACATGGCGATGTTCGACCAGTTGCCCGACCCGGCCACGATCGACCCCGAAAACCCGCCGGCCTCGCTGGTGCTCGTCTCGATCGGCGTCGACTCATCGGATTTGGTCGTGACCAATGGCCTGCGGATCTGGCAGCGCAGCATGCCGATTGGCGGATCGAGTTTCACCAAGGCCCTGGTGCAGGATCTCAAATACACCTTTGCCAAGGCGGAGAAAGAGAAGCGAAACGCCGTCCGAGCCGCCGATCCGCGGGCCGTCTTCAAGGCCATGAAGCCCGTCTTCAACCAGTTCGCCTCGGAGCTCCAGCGGTCGCTCAACTACTTCACGGGCACCGACCGCTCGGCCAAGATCGGTAAGGTCTTCCTGCTCGGCAACGCGGCCAAACTACGTGGCCTGAGCGACTTCGTGGCCAAGCAGCTGCAACTTGATGTCCAGCGGCTCGACTCCTTCACGGCCCTCGAGGGACCGGCCGTTTCGTCGCCGGTGTTCCGCGAAAACCGGATGAGTTTCGGCACGGCCTACGGGCTCGCTCTCCAGGCGGCCAACGTGGCTTCGATCGAGACCAGCCTGCTGCCGAAGCAGATCGCCCTCGACCGGATGATTGCCGCCAAGCGGCCCTGGGCCGTGGCGGCCATGCTGGCCCTGCTGGCGGCCGGGCTGGCCAACTTCACCGGCTGGTTTGCCTCGGCCGCCAGTTACGACCCGGCCTCCTATCGCAACGCCTACGCGGCGTCTGAGAATGCGAAGTCACGGTCAGCGGCAGCAAAGGCCGCGGTGGAGGAGGCTGAACAGCGGTTCCGCGACACGGTGGCCTGGGAACGGTACCTCGTCGAAGTGCACGACCGCCGATTCCAGTCGCTGGATCTGGTGCGGGCCGTGGCCTCGCTGCTGCCCCGGGACGAGGCCGACGCCGTGACCGAAGGCCCTGCCGACCGCAGGGAGATCCACGTCGATGCGCTCGACATGGAGTTTGTGCCGGACCTGGCGGTCTGGTTTCAGGGGATCGAGCGCGACTGGGATCGGACGCTCGTAGCTGCCGGCAAGACCCCTGCTGGCGCGGCCCCGCCAGCCGACGGTCAGCCACCGATCGATGCCGCAGCCGGCGGAGACCAGGCCGCGCCGGCAGCGGACGATCCAGCCGCGGCCAAGCCCGCCGGCCCGTCCGGGCCGGGATGGGTGGTGCAGATCGTCGGCCACCACTTCCACAACGAAGATCGCCACAAGCCGCTCGAGGGGGAGCAGTTTGTCCGCGAGACGCTCGTGCGCGGCCTGCTCGGCGACGCAGATCCCGTGCTGGTGTCGGCAGGCGCCAAGGCGGGCGAGCAGGTTCCGGTGGCGGAACTCGGGATCGGCTACCCGGTGATCGTGCAACGCACGCCCGTGACCAAGGTCAAAGTGAGCACGGCGCAGGCGGTCGCTGGGCTGGGCGACGCTCCCGGGCGGCTGGCCGCCGACGGCCAGCCGGAGGAGGAGCAGTTCCTGCAGCTCAAGCAATATTCTTTCGTGCTCCAGTTTGCCTGGCAGCCACGCTCCCCCGGTAGCCTGCGGCCGCCTACGGAGCAACTGCCCCCCGACGCCGGCGACACACCCTGATTTCGAAAGGCCGGCCTGCCGTGCCCCTGCTTCCCGACTCGCTCCGCCAGCAACTTGCCCCGGTCATCAAGCACCACTTCTGGATTCTGGCGGTGCTCATGCCCCTGCTGCTGGTGCCGGCGCTGTTTCTGGCAGCCGGGCAGTTGCAGGGAACCATCGACCGCGAGAAGGCCACGATCGACAGCCATGTGTCGGCGCTCAATGCGGTGCGGGCCGAGCAAGATCATCCCAACGACGCCTGGGTGGAGACATTCGACGGCCGCTCCGGCGTGGTCCGCACCGAACTCCTGCAGGAGTGGCAATCGCTTTGGGAGGGGCAGGAGCCGCTGCGAAAATGGCCCGGAGAGTTAGGCCCCGACTTTCTCGCCTCGATTGCCGCACTGGAATCGGGCAGCCGCCGCGACCTTCAGTTTCGCGACCTGCAGCGCTACCAAAACACGGTTCCCGACATCGTGCGGCAGCTTCCAACGCGGATGGGTTGTAGCGAGATGATGGCTGCCAACGACGCTCAAGACGGCCCCGAGGGGCCGGGGCGTCGCAGCAGTCTGATGCCGGGCCGCGACGTCGGCGGCGAGGAAGACAGCGCCGAGGCGGCGCAGCAACTCGCTCCGCTGGAATGGCGGGTCGAGGATCAAAAGCGACTGTTTCTGACGTTTGCCTGGAATAAGGCCCCCACCACGACGCAGGTCTTGCTAGCCCAGGAGGAACTCTGGATCTATGGCGTGTTCTGCGACACCATCAATCGGATGAACAAAGGCGCGAAGGGGGCATACGACGCGTCGATCACGCTGGTCGAAGAGTTGGCGGTGGGCTACCCCGCAGCCGAGGAGAAGCCCGGTGGCCGCGGCTCGGGGCGGATCCTTGGCCTGCGCGACGCGGCCCTCGACCCGGTCCGCGACGATGGCCTGCCGCCGGATCCGACGATGGAGCTGGGCCGCGCGGGAGCGCTGGGCCTTGAAGGCCGGCCGGCGCATCCGCGGTTTTCCAACGCCGGAGCGGCCGCAGAGGGATTCGGGGAACCGGGCGGATTCGGGGGCCAGAGCCCTGCGGCACCGGGAGTTGAAGGAGCCGGCGAGGATGGAGCCGGGACACCCGCCCTCTCCGCCGACGACATGCTCAAGCAGTGGATCTACGTCGACTTCAGCGGCCGGCCACTCACTGTCACCGAACTCACGACGAGCCCCGACGCCCAGATGATTCACTTGATGCCGTTCCTGCTGCGGGTGATCATCGACCAGCGGCAGGTCGATCGCTTGCTCGCAGACTTGGCCGGCAGTCCGATCCCGATCGACGTCCGGCAGGTCAGGATCAATCCGCCCAGCCAGGCCGGAGGCGAGGGTGTTTTCAGCCGGGTCTCCGGCGGCTTGACGCAACCGGGCGGTGGAGAGGGGGGTGGGCTGGGCTCCCCCGGGGATCGACGCCGGCGTGCGTTTGACATCACGCTCGAGGTCAGGGGCACGGTCGGTCTCGCCACGCCGCCGAATCCGGCCGCCTTTGGTGCCGCCGCCCCGGATGCGGGTGCTGCTGGCGCAGGAGACGGGGGATGAAGAAACCGAAGTTCAAGTTGAGCCCGGCGGCAATCAGAGACTTTTTCGTGGCCCACGGCGAGAAGGTGGCGTGTGCAGCCGTGGGGGCTTTTGCCCTGCTGCTGGCCTGGTGGGGCATCGACGCCATTCGGACCCAGGCGGTCAAGCTGGATCGCAAGCCCGATGCCGTCACCAGCCTCGCTGCGCGGGCCAGCGAAAACATCGACAGCAATCGCAAGGTGCCGGCGGAGCGGCTGCCCAGCCGCGCGCCGTTGCCGCCGGCGATCGATCCCTGGCGTCCCCAGCAGGTGAAGATCGCCCCGGCCCCATCGGCGGGGTTGCTGCTCGACCGGCCGCTGTTCGCTGAACTCTCCAAGCGAACCAAGCCCGATGTGTTTCCGATCGATTCGCTGCGTGCCGTCGCGGGCGTTGCCGTACTGCCCGACCCGGCGGCCCAGGCGGGCGGTCCCGAGTTCGCACCGCGGCAGCCCGACCTGGCACCGCCGCCGGAAGAGGATCCACGGCGGCGGCCGCCGCGTGGCCGGACGCCGCGTGGCCGGGAGATGGCCGGCGAGGGTTCACCCTTCGGCCTCGAGGGTGGTTTGACGCCGGAACTGACTCCGGCCGCTGCCATGCAGGCGGGCAAGATCACGCCCTATGTGGTTGTCACGGGACTCATACCGACCTTGAAGCAGCAGCAGGAGTTTGAGCGGCGGTTTGGTTCAGCGAGCTTCCGTGATCCGCGGCGTGACCAGCCGCAGTGGGCCGTCTATCTCGTCGAGCGGGCCCAACTGGTGCCGGGCGGAACGCCCCGCTGGGTAAGGCTCGAGGTGAAGGATGCCGCCCGCGCCGATGCCGGCGGCCAAGGCCGGGCCGGCGAGATGCCAGTCGGTCCGGGCGCCGCCGGCCAGCAGCCGCTGGAACCGGAGACGTTGCCGCCGGCTTTCTTTCTCCAGCCGGAGGAATCCAGCGTCGGCTATGCGGCCCCGCTGCCGCAACGGATCGACGAGCCGTGGGGCGGGGCCGGCGTGCACCCGTGGTTCTTGCCAAAGATCGAGGAGTTCCTGCAAGCCGGCCCCCCACAAACCGCCCCGGAGGAGAAGGACGCCGACGTAACGCTCGCGGACCTGCTCGCCGATCCCAAAAAACGAGTCGGGACGGAACTGCTCCTGAAGGCAGTCGTGCTCGATCCGGATCCCGAACGGCAGCGGGATGTCGGGCTCTACAAGTTTGGAGTCCGGGCGGAGCAGCCGGCAGCGGAGACCGTGATCGGCACCATCGGCATGGTCGCCGAACCGGTGTTTGCGGTCTCGGAGCAGTGGGCACGCCAACTGTCACTCGACGGCACAACCTCCGAACCGCGGGCCGCCAATCTCCGCTGCCGCGTCGACCTCGTCGGCAAGACACCCGTGGTCCGGATCCTGACGATCGAGTTGCTCGACCCACAGGGCGACGCGGCTGAAACCCGCGTGGAACCGGCGCCGCAGCCCGTCGCAGCCGGTGAGGGCGGGGTGCCGGGCGGGGGTTTGCCGGCAGGCGGCGAGTTCGGCCGGTCAGTCGCGGGAACCGAGAGCCGACTGTTTCGCTTCGTCGACACCACCGTCAAGCCCGGCGAGAGCTACCGCTACCGGGTCAAGTTCGCGATTCGTAACCCTAACGTGGGACTCGCCAGCCGCCACCTGGCGGATGTCACGGCCGCCAAGGGGGAGTTTCTCGTCTCGGCGTTCAGTAACGAGACGCCGCCGGTGCGCGTGCCGGAGCCCGTTGTGCTGCTGACGCGGACGATCGACAAAGACACCCGACGGAAGCTGAAGGTCAAGGCGGAGGCCCTCGAGGTAATGATCCTGGCGCCGTCGGAGAAAACCGGCAACTACGCCCTCCGGTCGACGGTGACCGACCTCGGCGGCCTGGCCAACGTCTCGCCGGATCTCAACCGGCCGGGCGACGTCCGGTTCTTTGGAGAACCGCTGACCACGGACCATGTGCTCGTCGACGCCCACGGATCTCAGGATGACCGCGTTGAGATTCGTGCCACCGACCCGCCGCCCCCGCTCGAGTTGCTGTTTCTGAGGCCCGACGGCAGTTTCGAAGTGATCTCAGCGGCCGACGGCGAGCGGCAGATTGGCCGCTACGGCAGCACGCTCTTCAAGCCCGGCACGCAACTACCGGACGACGGGCGGCGAGACAAGGATCGCGATCTGCCGCCGGGCGGATTGCCGGCGGAAGGTCTTCGCTAACCCGGCCGCCGCCCCCGCTCCTCTCTGGACTCTTTGATGAAAAATCCCACGCGAATGCGATGCGACCTGGGGCGGTTCTTCACCGCAGTGCTCCTGGCCACGGCTGGCGGCATTCTGGCGCCGGCGGCCGGCCACAGCGCCGGCTACGACTCGTGGAGCAAAGTCGAGCAGGCACAAGAGACCCGTGATTACGTCCTTCAGATCCGGGAGGGAAAATTCGACGCCGCACAAAAAGCCTTTATCGCCGACACGCTGCTGCCCCAACTCGGCCTCGAGGCCAACCGGGCCTCGATCGCAGCCGTCCGCCAGCGGATTCGTGGCGTTGCGTTGCAGGGCGTTACCAAGCCGGAGGTGGTCGACCAGGGCAACGCGGCCATCCGCGACGGAATGCTGCAACTCGTTGCCGACAAAAACACCGAACTGCTGGTGCAAGTCAACGCCATGCTCCTCGTCGGAGAACTTCAGACCATCGATCGTGCTCCGTGGGTGGGCAGCCTCAACCCCCTGGCCAAGGCGGCCGGAGACGCGGCGTTGCCGCTGGCGATCCGGGTGGCAGCGGTGCACGGTCTGACTCGCCACGTGACCGCCGCCGCGGCGGGTGGTCCGGCGGCGACAGCGGCCGCGCCGGTGGTGGCAGGCCTGGTGACATCGCCTCCTGCAGGCGACGCCGCGGCGACCCGCTGGCTCCTTTCCCGGGCGCTCGATCTCTTGCTGCGTGTGCCGGCCCAGCCAGAGGCCGTGGCCGCCGCAGCCAAGATCCTGGCCGACGACAAGGCTGATCTCGACTTGCGAGTCAGGGCGGCCGCGGCCGTCGGCGGCCTCGCCACGGCCGATTCAGGGATCGATGCCGCCGCGGCCGTCGCCCAGATCACATCGCTGGCCCGCGCCGCGCTTGCGGGTGATCTCGACGCCGCCACCGAACGTCGATTCATCCGCAAGCTGTCCGGCTCCAGCCTGCAGGCCGGGGGGCTGAGCGGCGAGCGCGGCGGATTTACGCCACCTCCTCCCGCCGCCGCAGAGCAGGGCGGGGGCGGAATCTTCGGGGGTCAGTTCGGAGGGGAACTCGGTGCCGGTGGCGCTCCACCCATCCTCGATGAGGATGCCGTCCCGACGCTCGCCTGCCGACGCAACGCCTGGCGGCTGTTCACGCTGGCCGAGGCCACCAAGCCCGCGCGGACCGGGGCGGGGCTGGCGGGCCTCCTGTCGGGCGAGGCGGCCAATGCCGCGGCAGACTTGGCGACGAGGCTGCGCGAGCTGGCGATCGATCTCGACAAGCAGCCCGACGAGACGACACTCAAGACCGCGTTGGCCGAACTCCAGCAACTCGCGGGCCCCGCGAAAGCAGCCGCGGGCACGGGCACGCCTGAAAACAAGCCAGCTTCAGCTCCGGTCGAGGCCGCCTCACCATTCGATCAGCCGGCCGGCTAGCCCGCATCCGCTTGAGGTGGATCACCGGCTCGGGGGGCGGCAAAAGTCTCCGTGCTCCGGCCGCTACCTTCGGCGACCGCCTACCGCTTGATCAACTCGCGCACGGTCATGCCCGAGGGAATCATCGGCAGCACCTGCTCCTGGTAGGGCACCTGCACGTCGAGCAGGGCCGGGCCGGGGGCATCGATCAGTCGGCGAAGCGCTGCGTCCAGGTCGGTCTTGGCGTGAATCGTCTCGGCCTGCCAGCCAAAGCCCTTCGCAATCTCCACGAAGTCGGGGTAGCGGCACTGCGGGGAGATGCCGTCGCCCTGGCCGCAGGCCTCCGGGTTGTCGATCGGCCCGAGGTAGGTGTGGGCCCGATTGCCCTTGAAGAACCGGTCCTCCCACTGCACCACCATGCCGAGGTGCTGGTTGTTGAGCAGCAGCACCTTCACCGGGATGTTTTCGGTCTTGCAGGTGGCAAACTCCTGGATGTTCATCAGGATGCTGCCGTCGCCGTCGATGTCGACCACGATCGCCTCGGGGCGGGCCACCTTGGCCCCCATCGCGGCCGGTAGACCGAACCCCATCGTGCCGAGGCCACTCGAGGAGAGCCAGGTTCGCGGCTGGCGAAACTTGTAAAACTGGGCCGCCCACATCTGGTGCTGACCCACACCCACAGTCACGATCGTGTCGCGGTCGGCCGTCAGCTTCGAGAGGCGGTCGATCGCCTCCTGGGCCAGGATGCCTGGATAGCTGGTGTCGAAGGAGAAGGGATCCTCCCGCTTCCACTCGGCGATCTGGGCATACCAGTCGTCAAGCGGGGCGGCGGGCTTCTCCACGATCTTGTTGAGGGCGTGAAGCGCGTCCTCCACGTCGGCCACGATCGGCACGTGCACGAGCTTGTTTTTGTTGATCTCGGAGGGGTCGATGTCGATGTGGACGATAAACCCGTGCTGGGCGAACTCGGCCACCTTGCCAGTGACTCGGTCGTCGAACCGCACGCCGATCGCGATCAGCAGGTCGGCCTGATCCACGGCCAGGTTGGCGTAGACGCTGCCGTGCATGCCGAGCATGTCGAGGCAGCGCGGGTCGTCGGCCGGAAAGGCGCCCAGGCCCATGAGCGTCATCGTGACCGGGATGCCGGTCTTGCGGACCAGCTCCCGGAGCTCGTCAGATGCGTCGCCCGTGATGACTCCGCCGCCGGCGTAGATCACGGGTCGCTTGGCCCGCTTGATAGCCGCAGCCACCTGAGCGATCTGCTCCGCCCGGGGGGCCGGGGGATCGGGGCGATAGCCGGGCAGATGGAGCGGTGCGTCGTAATCGGGAACGATGTTCGTGAGCTGGATGTTCTTGGGCAGGTCGATGAGGACGGGGCCCGGACGGCCGGTGGTGGCGATGTAAAAGGCCTCCCGCATCACGCGGGCGATGTCGTTGGCGTCGGTGACGAGGTAGTGGTGCTTGGTGATTCCGCGGCAGACCTCGACGATCGGGGTCTCTTGAAACGCGTCGGTGCCGATCACGCTGGTACCCACCTGCCCGGTGAGGGCGATCATCGGCACGCTGTCCATCTTGGCGTCCGCGATGGCCGTCACCAGGTTCAAGGCGCCCGGGCCGCTCGTGGCCATGCACACGCCCGGCTTGCCTGTGACGCGGGCATAGCCCTGAGCCGCGAAACCGCCCCCCTGTTCGTGGCGGGGGAGGATCGTGCGGATCCTGTCGCCATACCGCGTGAGCGACTGGTGGAGCGGCATGCTCGCCCCGCCGGGGTAGGCGAAAATCACCTCCACGCCCTGCCGGACGAGCGACTCGACCACCACATCGGCCCCGGAAACAAAGGCGGTAGAGGTGGCGGGTCGGGAGGCGGTGGCCATGGCGGGACTCCGGGCGGGGATAGAACGAGGAACCACTCCAGTTCAAAAATACACGATTATCCGGGAAACGCGAAAAAACCACTGGCGGCCGCAAGTTTCGCCCCAGCGGCCAGGTTTTCGGGGCTGCCGCCGTGCTGCCGATCACGGCCTTGTGATCGCCCCGGCTTTGGCAAAACCTGCCATACTTTGCGTCCTTTGACACGCGGTCCCGCACGACCAGGCGGGCGATTGGCCCGGCTGGCCGACACGCTCGATCAGCACAGCGGGTTCGCTGACGTCGTCGCCAGTCTCCGCGAGGGGCATGGCGGGACGATCGGCGGAACCTGGGGGTCGGCGTGCGCGCTCGCCACAGCAGCCGTGCTCCGGGCGCGGACTGCCGCAAAGCCTGCCCAGCCTGGCACATTCCTCGTGATTCTGCCCCACGCCGCCGAGGCTGAGGCCTTCGTCGATGATTGTGCGTTGTTTTCAGACGTGCCCGCCCTGCTATTGCCGGCGGTCGAGGATCTGGGAACGGGAGCCCCGAGCCCCGACGATCCCGTCGAGGCCGAGCGGTTGGCCGTCGTCAAGCGGCTCACGCTGCCCGATGCCCCGCCGCCGCTGATCGTGACGAGCATCCAGGCGATCCTCGCGCCGCTGGTCGATCCGCGGGCCATTGAAGCGGGCACCCGGCGGCTCACCGTGGGTGGCACGGTCAACCCGGAGGAGTTGGCTGAGTGGCTCGCCGCCCGCGGCTGGCAGGCGGCCGACGCCATCGACACCCCCGGCTCATTCGCCCGCCGCGGCGGGATCGTGGACCTGTTCGCGGCCGACTGGGACCGGCCCATTCGCATGGAACTCTACGGCGACGAGATTGAGGCGCTGCGGACCTTCGACACCGTCTCCCAGCGGAGCGTCGCGGAGCTTTCAGCGATCGACCTGACGGCCCTCGCCACCGAAGCCGGAGCCGTACGGCACACGCACCTCGCCGACCTCCTGCCGCCGGGCTCCTGCGTGGCTCTGGTCGAGCCGGGGGAGTGTGCCGAAGAGGCCAAGCGGTTTTTCCAACGGCTCGGCACCAGCGGCGGGCTGTTTCCTCCCGAGGACGTCTTCGCCCGGCTCCACCGATTCCCGTCACTGGCCCTGGCCGCGATCCCACCGTCGAGCCTCGACGCCACGGCGTCGCTTGCCATCGAAAGCGTGGAGCGGTTCACCGGCGCCTTGGACCGAGTCCGCGAGGAGCTCGAGACCGTGGGCCGCGATCAGGAGGTCTGGGTCGTCTGCCCGAGCGAGGCCGAGGAACAGCGGCTCGGCGAGCTGCTCGCCGACTCGGCCCCGGCCCGCACGAAGCGGCTGCACTTCGCCCGCGGCCGGCTCTCGGGCGGGTTTCGGGTGGTGCCTGAGAAGCTCGTGCTCGTCTCGAGCGCCGAGCTGTTCAACCGCGAGGAGGTGTCGGCGCGGCCGGCCCGGCAGCGGCTCTCCCGCGCGATCGACACCTTCCTCGATCTCCACGAGGGCGACTATGTCGTCCACCTGGCCCACGGGATCGGCCGCTATGCGGGCCTGAAACTCCTCGAGCAACACGGCCGCACCGAGGAGTTTCTGGAACTCGAGTTTGCCGAGAGCACGAAGATCTACGTGCCGGCCTCGGCGATCGAGCTGGTCCAGAAATACGTGGGTGGCACGAAGCTCGGCCCCAAGCTCGCCAAGATCGGTGCGGCCGCCTGGGCCAAGCAGAAGGCGGCGGTCGAGCGGGCCGTGGCCGACATGGCTGCCGACATGCTCCGTCTTCAGGCCACCCGCGCGAGCCGGCCTGGGATCGCCTTCCCCGCCGACACGCCCTGGCAGCGGCAGTTTGAAGAGGCGTTTCCCTACGACGAAACGCCCGACCAACTGACCGCGATGGAGGCGATCCGCGAAGACATGCAGAAGCCGCGGTCGATGGACCGGCTGCTGTGCGGCGACGTCGGCTTCGGCAAGACGGAGCTCGCGATGCGGGCGGCCTTCAAGGCGGCCGAGGCGGGGATGCAGGTGGCCGTGCTCGTGCCCACGACCGTGCTCTGTGAGCAGCACCGGCGCACGTTCACCGCCCGGTTCGCGGAGTTTCCCTTCGTGGTCCGCGCGCTGTCGCGACTCACGAGCACGGCCGAGGAGCGGGACACGCTCGAGGGCCTGGCTCGCAAGGGGGTCGACATCGTGATCGGCACCCACCGGCTGGCCCAGGCCGACATCCACTTCGCCAACCTCGGCCTCGTGATCGTGGACGAGGAGCAGCGGTTTGGCGTGGACGTGAAGGAACGACTCAAGGCCCTGCGGGCGAGCGTGGATGTGCTCACGATGACGGCCACGCCGATCCCGCGCACGCTCCACATGTCGATGCTCGGGATCCGGGATATCTCCAACCTCACCACGCCGCCGGTCAACCGGATCCCCGTCGAGACCAAGCCGGCCCGCTGGGATACATCACTGATCCGGGCCGCGATTGAGCGGGAGCTGGCCCGCGACGGACAGGTGTTTTTTGTCCACAACCGAATCCACGACATCAACAAAGTGGCCGCTCGGGTCCAGCAGATTGTGCCCGAGGCCTCGATTGGGATCGCCCATGGCCGGCTCAATGAGACCGAACTCGAGGAGGTGATGGTTGGCTTCGTGCAGGGCAAGATCGACATCCTCCTGGCCACCACGATCATCGAGAGCGGCCTCGACATCCCCCGGGCCAACACGATCTTCATCGACGAGGCCGACCACTACGGTCTGGCCGACCTCCACCAGCTCCGCGGCCGCGTGGGCCGCAGCCATCACCGGGCCTGGTGCTACCTGCTCGTCGACGAGGCGGCCCGCCTCACGGCCACCGCGGCCAAGCGGCTCCGGGCGATTCAGGAGTTTTCGAGCATGGGGGCCGGGTTTTCACTCGCCATGCGGGATCTCGAGATTCGCGGCGCCGGCAACCTCCTGGGCACGCAGCAGAGCGGCCACATCGCCACGGTGGGCTACGAGCTGTATTGCCGGCTCCTGGAGACGGCCGTGCGGGGCCTGAAAAAAATGCCTCCGGCCGAGCCGCCGCCGGTCATTATCGACCTCCCGGGCGAGGCCTGGCTGCCGCGGGATTATTGTGCCGACTTCCGGGCCAAGATCGACGTCTACCGGCGGCTCTCGCGGGCCACAGCGGAGCGGCAGGTAGCCGATCTCGCGGCCGAGCTCTCCGACCGCTTCGGGCCCTTGCCCGACGAGGCCCGCCGGCTGTTGGACTTTGCCAAGCTCCGCTGCCGG
>Ga0247833_1002616_pt1 | contig 26008 bp, 29 predicted proteins | sample LaCruzMarch2015__7_FD_187117 | JGI IMG/M metagenome (GOLD analysis project Ga0247833, IMG submission 187117) | Freshwater microbial communities from meromictic Lake La Cruz, Castile-La Mancha, Spain - LaCruzMarch2015_8m | ecosystem: Environmental > Aquatic > Freshwater > Lake | place: Spain... | reverse complement strand
CCGTATCGCGGAACCCCGGCAGCAGGATTATGCCGATCAGGGCCAGCAACCAGATGGCGCCGCGCATATAGGCCTTGTGTGTACGCGTTACTGTCATTTACGCCCCCATCCGAACATAGTAACTAGTCCCTGCGGGACAGCAAAGCGCGACGCTGTAACGCTGTCGTGACAGCCGGGGCCACGACCACTTGCGCACCCCTGCCTTTCCCCGTATAGAGCCGCCTTCCAACGGACCGCCCGGCCGAAAGGCATGCCGTGGCGATCCAGAATGCTGGCTCCGAAAGGGGCCGCCTCAAGACCAGGTAAGCAAAATGCCCAAAATGAAGACCAAGTCAGGCGCCAAGAAGCGCTTCAAGATGACTGCGAGCGGCCGCGTAAAGGCGGGCGTCGCAGGCAAACGGCACCGGCTGATGAGCCACGACGCCGACTACATTCGCTCGCATCGGGGGACCAAGATCCTCAAGAAGGGCGATGAAGGTCTGGTCAAGTGGTACATGCCGTATAACCGTTAAGGAGCGCCGATAGATGTCACGCGTAAAAAGAGGCGTTACCGCCCACGCCCGTCACAAGAAGGTTCTTAAGGCCGCAACCGGCTTTTACGGTCGCCGCAAGAACACCATCCGTACTGCCAAGGCCGCCGTCGACAAGGCCGGCCAGTACGCCTACCGCGATCGCCGGAACAAGAAGCGCAACTTCCGCGCCCTTTGGATCCAGCGCATCAACGCTGCCGTCCGCGATCACGGCCTGACCTACGGTCGATTTATCGACGGCCTCGCGAAGGCTGAGATTGCCGTCGACCGCAAGGTGCTCTCCGATCTCGCGATCACCGAGCCCGCAGCGTTCGCCGTGCTGGTTACGCAGGCCAAGGCCGCACTGGGCTACATCGGCGATCTTGAGCCGGCGACCCACGCCCGGATCAACGCCGCCTAAGCGTAAACGTCTGGCCCCGAAAAGTTGAGAGACTTTTCGGACTAGGCCAGGAGCCGGCAAGACTCACTCGCCTTTTCCGAGGCCCTAAGCTAAGCCTTGCGCCGCCCCGACACCGGGGATGGCGCGGGGCTTTTTCGTTTGGCCCTCGAACTCAATTCCGGAACGACAGACATGTCCCTCGACGCCCAGATCGCCTCCCTCCGCGCCGAAATCAGCGCCGCCACCACCGCCGCCACTGACGAAGCCGCCATCGAGGCCGTCCGCGTTGGCGCGCTGGGCAAGAAAGGTTCGGTCTCGGCCCTGCTCGCCACGCTCGGCGCGCTCCCGGCCGACGAGCGGAAGGGCGCCGGCGCGGCCATCAACGGGCTCAAGACCGAGGTCACCGCGCTGATCGAGGCCAAGGCCGCCGAACTGGCCAAGTCCGCCCTCGACGCCCGCCTCGCGTCGGAGCGCCTCGACATCACCCTGCCCGTCCGCCCGGCCCCGACTGCCGAGGGTCGTATCCACCCGGTGAGCCAGGTGATCGACGAGATCACCGCCATCTTCTCCGACATGGGCTTTTCGATCGCCGAAGGTCCCGACATCGAGACCGACTGGTACAATTTCACCGCGCTGAACTTCCCCGAAGGCCATCCGGCGCGCGAGATGCACGACACCTTCTTCATGGCGCCCTCCCCCGACGGCATCAAGCGCGTGCTCCGTACCCACACGTCGCCGGTGCAGATCCGCACCATGCTGAAGGGCAACGAGAAGCCGGCCGCGCCCTACCTCACCCCGGCCATCGATCCGCCGATCCGCGTGGTCATGCCCGGCCGCACCTATCGGCACGACAGTGACCAGACCCACACCCCGATGTTCCACCAGGTCGAAGGGCTGGTCATCGACAAGTCGAGCCATATTGGCCAGTTGCGCTGGGTGCTGGAAGAGTTCCTGAAGGCCTTCTTCGAGGTCGACAACGTCACGCTGCGCTTCCGCCCCAGCTTTTTCCCCTTCACCGAGCCGTCGATGGAAGTCGACGTGCAGTGCGACCGCTCGGGCGCCGAAGTGAAGATCGGCGAGGGCAGCGACTGGCTCGAAATCCTCGGCTGCGGCATGGTGCACCCCAACGTGCTGCGCAATTGCGGCCTCGACCCCGACGTCTACCAGGGCTTTGCCTGGGGCATGGGGATCGATCGCATCGCCATGCTGAAATACGGCATGAACGACCTCCGTGCGTTCTTCGACGCCGACAAGCGCTGGCTCGACCATTACGGCTTCCGCCCCCTCGACCTGCCGACGCTGTTCGGCGGCCTGTCGAGCTGATGCAGTCATGCGCGGCTTCGACGTTCTCGCGTTCATGCAGATGGCCAAGGTGAAGCCCGCAGTTCGCCGGCCGCCGCCACACGGCGCGCCCGACGGCACCTATTGCTGCTTCGTGCGCGAGATTCGCTACTGGTCAGGTCCGCGCGCCGGCGAGACGGAGAGCCTCGAGGGCGGCGACTGGGAGCTGCAGGTCATCACCGACCGCAACCTGCTCTGGGAGTACGAGGACGCCAACAGCGTGCACAACGGGCTGCCCCTCGAGATCATCTATCGCCCGAACGGCACCGACCAGCTTGTAGCGCACAGCCAGAACCTCGGGCTTGTCCTGCGGATCATCCTCGGCGCCAGCCAGGACTCGGTCCCAACCACTTTCACGGCCCTCGGCGCGAACATCGTGCTGACCGGCATCGCTTATTTCCAACCACGAGTTACGCCATGAAGTTCACCCTCGATTGGCTCAAGGAACACCTCGACACCACCGCCTCGGCCGAGGAGGTCGCCAAGGCGCTGACCATGATCGGCCTCGAGGTGGAGGAGATCGTCGACCCGGCGCAAAAGCTGAAGCCGTTCGTCGTCGCCCATATCGTCGAAGCGAAGCCGCACCCGAATTCCGATCACCTCAACCTCTGCAAGGTCGATGCCGGCACCGGCACGCTGATCGACGTGGTCTGCGGCGCCCCCAACGCGCGAACCGGCCTCAAGTCGGTGTTCGCGGCCCCCGGCACCTACATCCCCGGCAAGGATTTCACGCTGAAGGCCGGTGTCGTCATCCGCGGCGAGAAATCGGATGGGATGCTCTGCTCGGCCGCCGAACTCGAACTCAGCAACGACCATGACGGCATCATCGAGCTCCCCGCCGATGCCCCGGTCGGCGTCGCCTACGTCGAGTATGCCAAGCTCGGCACCACCGTGATCGACATTTCGATCACCCCCAACCGCGGCGACGCCACCGGCGTCTACGGCATCGCGCGCGACCTCGCCGCGTTCGGCCTCGGCACGCTGAAGCAAACCGACATGTCGCCGGTGCCGTCGAAGGGCAAAAGCCCGATCCCGCCGCTGCCGCACCAGTTCGAACCCGGCCAGCCCAAAGCGATCCGCAAGTTCGCCGGGCGCGTGTTTAAGGGTATCAAGAACGGCCCGTCGCCCGACTGGCTGCAGCAGCGGCTGCGCGCCGTCGGCCTCCGGCCCATTAACGCCGTCGTCGATATCACCAACCTCGTGTCGCTTGGCTGGGGTCGGCCGCTCCACGCCTATGACGCCGACAAGATCGTCGGCACCGCCGTGCTGCGCAATGCGAAGCCGGGCGAGGAGTTCGATGCGCTCGACAACAAGGTCTACCGCCTCGACGAGACGATGACCGTCATCGCCGACGATCTCGGCCCGCTCTGCCTCGGCGGCGTCATGGGCGGCATCCGCTCGGGCACCACCGACGGCACCGTCAACGTGCTGATGGAATGCGCCAGCTGGGACCCCGACCTCATCGCGCAGACCGGCCGCAAGACCGGCATCGTGTCGGACGCGCGCTACCGCCTCGAACGCAATGTCGATCCGGCGCTCACCGAGCCCGGCCTCGAACTCGCCACCCGGCTGATGCTGGAGCTGGTGGGCGGCGAAGCCATGGAGCCGGTGATCTCCGGCGAGGACGTGTTCCCCAACACCGTTGTCGAGTTCCCGCTGTCGGAAGTCGAGCGCCTCACCGGACTCGAGACCAGCGCCACCGAGATCGAAGCGATCCTCGGCCGGCTCGGCTTCAAGCTCGACGGCACCGGCAATACCCGCAGCGTCAAGGTGCCGTCGTGGCGCCCGGATGTCACCATGAAGGCCGACCTCGCCGAAGAGGTGATGCGCATGGTGGGCGTCGACAACGTGCCGGTCGATCCGCTGCCGCGGCTCAACCACGTCGCGCCGCGCATGCTGACCACGCTGCAGAACCGCCGCCGTCTCGCCCGCCGTACGCTCGCGGCGCGCGGCCTCGACGAAGCCGTTAATTGGTCGTTCATCCCGGCAGCGGAAGCGGGGCGTTTCGGTGGCGGCGCGCCCGAATTGAAGCTCGCCAACCCGATCGCCTCCGACCTCACCGACATGCGCCCCTCGCTGCTCCCAGGCCTGCTCGCCGCCGCCCAGCGCAATGCCAACCGCGGTTTCACCGACCTCAAGCTGTTCGAAGTCGGCCAGGTCTTCCACTCGATCCTGCCCGAGGGCCAGCGCACCTACGCCACCGGCATCCGCCTCGGCGCCACCCGCCACTGGCAGGGCGCGGCAAAGGTCTCGGTGTTCGACGCCAAGGCCGATATCGCGGCGCTGCTCGACGCCATGGGTCACGACATCGACAAGCTCCAGCTCGTCACCGAACCGGCAGCCTGGAGCCATCCGGGCCGCGGCGGCCGCATCCAGCTCGGCCCGAAGGTGGTGATCGGCTGGTTCGGCGAACTGCACCCGAACGAACTCGCGGCCTACGACCTCACCGGCCCGGTGTCGGCGTTCGAGCTCGACCTCGACGCCATCCCCGAGCCGCGCCGCAAGCCGACCCGCTCCAAGCCCGCCCTGAAGCTCAGCGACCTGCAGGCGGTCAGCCGCGACTTCGCCTTCGTCGTCGACCGCGACGTGCCGGCGGAGAAGCTGCTGCGCGCCGCCAGGAACGCCGACAAGGCGCTGATCGCCGGCGTCGACATCTTCGACGTGTTCGAAGGCAAGGGAGTCGGCGAGGGCAGGAAGTCGCTCGGCCTCGCAGTCACCCTGCAGCCGATAGACAAGACGCTCACCGACGAGGAGATCGAAAAGGTCGCCGCTGCCGTGGTCGCCGCCGTCGCCAAGGCCACCGGCGCCACGCTGAGGACCTGATGCTCGCAACCGCCGGACGATTGCTCGGTCTGGCGGTTGTCACTGCCGCGCTCGTGCTGAGCCCGGCGCTCGGCTACGCGAACACGCACGTGCTGCTGATCTTCGGGGCGGCGGGGGCGGTGCTGTTTCTGGCAAGGCCAGTGTTGGCTGCCCCGCCCCCCTCCACCAGCTTCGCTGGTCCCCCTCCCCCGCAAGCGGAAGAGGATGGGGATGTGGCACCGCCTCGCCACGGGGCATCCTCTCCCGTTTACGGGGGAGGGGGACCACGCGCAGCGTGGTGGAGGGGGGAGCAACACACTCCAGCCCTCCTCTTCACCCTCGCCTTCGCGCTCGTCGCCACCTCCGCCCTCGGCGCGATGCGCCAGCCCACCGACCTCCTCGCCCTCGTCCCCTACCTCGCTCCTCTATGCTTCCTCCCGTTCGTCCACCTCCTCGGCAACCGCGCTCCGGACATCGCCCGCCTCGCCCTGATCGGCGCCGGCATCGGCCTCATCACCGCCCTCGCCCTCCGCTACGGCATCGGCAAGCCACGCGCCGGCGAAGGCTCGTTCATCACCGATCCCTACCGCCTCGCCGTGACCACGCTGCTCTGCGCCACCCTCGCCCTCGGCGCCCTCTTCACCCGTGACCGCTGGCGCTGGCTCAGCCTGCTTGGGCTGGTCGCTGCGGCCGGCGTGATCTGGCTCACCGGCTCGCGCACCACGCTCCTCGGCGTGCCGGCGCTGCTGCTCGTCACCGCGCTCTGCTTCGTCCGGAAGCCCATCGCCATCATCGCCCTGCTGGCGGGCACGGCCGCGCTTGCCGCCGCCGCGCTGTTCGTCGAGCTGCCGGGAAGGTCGCGCCTGCGGCTCTGGGATGTGCTCGGGGGCATCGCCAATGGCGACACCGTCGCCGACGAGTCGATCTGGGTGCGGATCAAACTCTGGGGCGACGCGCTGCGCGACATCCCCGATGCCCCGCTCTTCGGCCATGGCTGGGGCGACTGGCTGATGGCACCGATGCGCGAGCGCTTCCCGGCCGACCTCGAGTCGCTCCACACCATCCAGCATATGCACAACGACGCGCTGCACTACGCCATGGCTGGCGGCGCGCTCGGGGTCGCCGCATGGCTGCTGCTGCTGGCCGCCCCGCTCGCCGGATACCTGGCGCTGCCGAGCGAGGGAAAAACCCGGCAACGCCTGCACGCCATCCTGGTGCTGACCGGCGGCTATCTGGTGCTCGGCCTCGCCGACATCATGCTCGCCTCGCCAGCCCAGTTGACGCTCTACGTGGCGCTCACCGCCATCGTGCTCGGAACGGGCCGCCCGGAGATGGCCCGCAAATAATCGTCAGTCTTCCGATCGTCAGTTCTTGATCGGCCGGCTGTCGACCAGCCCGCCCTTCGCCGCCTCGTCGATCGCCGCGATTTCCTCGGGCGACAGTTCGAGATTGTCGAGCACGCCGAGACAATCCTTGAGCTGCTCGAGCGTCCGCACCCCGATCAGCGCCGAGGTCATTTCCTTGCGCCGCAGCACCCAGCTCAGCGCCAGCTGCACCATCGACTGCTTGCGCTGTTCCGCGATCGCCCCGAGCTTCTGCACCGCATCGAGGATGCGCGGCTCGAGCCGTCCGGCGTTCAGCGAGTAGTTCTCGGAGGCGCGGGTGCCGTCGAGCTGTCCGGCCAGCTTGTTGTACTTGCCCGACAGGATCCCCTGCATCAGCGGCGAAAACGCAATGACGCCGATTCCCAGTTCACCGCAGGCATCGATGGTCTTGTCGTCCTCGATCCAGCGGTTGAGGATCGAATAGCTCGGCTGGTGGATGAGGCACGGCGTGCCCATCTCGGCGAGGATGCGATGCGCCTCGCGTGTCTGCTTTTCGGGGTATGACGAGATGCCGACATAGAGCGCCTTGCCCTGCTGCACGAGGCTCGCCAGGGCACCCATCGTCTCCTCGAGCGGCGTGTTGGGGTCGTAGCGGTGCGAATAGAAGATATCGACATAGTCGAGCCCCATCCGCTTCAGGCTCTGGTCGGCCGAGGCAATGAGGTACTTTCGCGAGCCGAAGTCGCCATACGGGCCGGGCCACATCTCCCAGCCGGCCTTGCTCGAGATGGTCATCTCGTCGCGATAAGGCCGGAAGTCGCGCGCCATCACGTCGCCGAACAACTCCTCGGCCGATCCCGGGGGCGGGCCGTAGTTGTTGGCGAGGTCGAAATGGGTCACGCCCTTGTCGAAGGCGTAGCTCAGGATCTCGAAGGCCGAGGGATAGTCGCGCGTGCCACCGAAATTCTGCCACAGCCCCAGGCTGATCACCGGCAGCTTCAGGCCCCACTTGCCCGTCTTGCGATAGGTCATCCCGCCATAGCGAGCGTCACTGGCCCGATAGGTCATCGTCTCTCTCCCATTTGATGTGGTCGCGCTCTCGACCCGGAAAAGTCTGCAACTTTTCCTGAGAGCGCTCCGGTATGCCGATTTGCCCGGTATGGGGGTGAATGCTACACCCGCGTCGATGTCCGAGCCCGCTGAAATCGCCGCCAACCTGCCTCAGGGCGTGAACCGCTTCAAGGTGCTGGCGCTCTACAAATTCGTCGCATTGCCCGACGCGGAAGCGCTGAAGCCGGAGCTGGCGCTGTTCTGTTGCGCGCGAAAAATCCGCGGCACCTTCATCCTCGCGCCCGAAGGCATCAACGGCACCGTCGCCGGCACGCCCGAGGCGATCGATGCGCTGATGGCATGGTTCGCGCAAAGCCCGCTCTGGGCCGGGCGGCTCGATGGCGCCGAAGCGAAGGTCGCGGGCGCCGACGACATGCCGTTCCTGCGCATGAAGGTACGGCTGAAGCCCGAGATCGTCACGCTGCGCGCGCCCGAGGCTGACCCGTCGAAGGTTGTAGGCAACTATATCGAGGCGCGCGACTGGAACCGGCTGATCGACCGCAATGACGTCACCGTCATCGACACCCGCAACGACTACGAGGTGAAGCTCGGCACCTTCGCCCGCGCCCTCGATCCGGCGACGGCGAGCTTCACCGAGTTCAAGGACTACGTCGCGACGCTCGACCCCGCAAAGCATCCCAAGGTCGCGATGTTCTGCACCGGCGGCATCCGCTGCGAAAAAGCCTCGGCCTACATGCTGACGCAGGGCTTCAGGGAGGTGTTCCACCTCAAGGGCGGCATCCTCAGATACCTCGAAGTGGTGCCGGAGACCGAGAGCCGTTTCGCCGGCGAGTGCTTCGTCTTCGACGAGCGCGTCTCGGTCACCCACGGCCTCGTCGAGGGCGAAGCCGTCCTCTGCCGCGCCTGCCGCACGCCGATGCTGCCGCACGAGGCCGTCGGCACCCTGTGCGCCAACTGCGCCGACGCAGCGCCGGAAGGTGCCGCCGAGCGCCAACGGCAGATGGAAATCGCCTCGCAACGCGGCCAAGCGCATCTCGGCGACGACGCGGCTGAAGTCGCAGCCCGCAACAAGGCGCGGAAGCTGGAGCTCAAGGAACGGTCGCGGGGCAAGTAGCGGCGCTACGCGCCGACCCCTCATCCGCCCTTCGGGCACCTTCTCCCACAAGGGGAGAAGGCGGCCAGTCATCGCTGCCGCTAAGATCCAAGCGCCATCGAACCAACATCGCCTTCTCCCCTTGTGGGAGAAGGCGGCGGCAGCCGGATGAGGGGTCGTTTCAACGCCCTCAACGTCCCGCTTGCCCCCATCCCTTGATCACCCTATCCAATACCAGGCTGCCCACGCCGCCCCATCCCATGAGCCGGATCGATCCATGGACCTCGACCAGATCAGGACCTTCGACCGGATCGCGCAGGACAAATCGTTCACCAAGGCCGCCGCACGCCTGAACGTCACACAGGCGACGGTCTCGATGCGCATGCGGGCGCTGGAGGAACTGCTCGGCGTCACCCTGTTCCACCGCGGCCGCACCATCACGCTGACCGACCAGGGCATGACCTTCCTGCCCTATGCGCGCCGCATCCTCGGGGCCGCGCAGGAGGCCAAGGAAGCCCTGCGCCGCTCCGAGCGCGGCCGTGTGTCGATCGGTTCGCTGCGCTCGCTGGTGACGCCGCTGATCACCGAATCGCTGCTGCGCTTTCAGGCGAAATACCCGTCGGTCGACGTGGTGATCCACGAAGGCCGGCAGAGCCAGATCGCCACCATGCTGCACGAGCGCGAGATCGAACTCGGCATCCTCTGCTGGCCCAATCTCGATCCGCTGGTCACCGACCTCGAGCCGCTGCTGGTGATGCGTGAGCGGGTGCCGCTCGTCGCCACCCCCGCGATCGTCGCCGAACTGGGGCCCAGTCCCCGCATCGAAGACGTGCTCAAACGCGTGCCGCGGCTGATTTCCATCCCGTGGTGGCAGGTCTATCCCGACCCCGCCGTCGCCCTGTTCCGCCGCGCCACGGTGTCGGTGGAGCTTCCCACCGGCCCCGCGCGCCGCCTTGCTACCAAGGGCGAAGGCGTCGGCTTCTTCGTGATGAGCGCCGTGGCGGGAGACATTGCAGAGGGCCGGCTGGCCGAGATCAGGCCGGTCGACGTCGATCCCATACACCGCGACATCGCCATGGTGGTGCGGCACCAGGGCGTCCTCGACCGCGAGATGCTGCGCGACTTCGCCGTCGAGATCGCCGCCGAGTGCCGGTCGGCCGGTACCATCCTCGAAAGCACCATCCTGCCGAGGGTCGCCACCGCCTGAGGTTGCAAGTGGCTGCCTATGCTGCACATTCGCCCGAGGCAGCAATTCTTCCTCTAGTGTGCCGGCTGATGACCTGAGGAGACCGACTTGATCAGACCCGCAATCGCTTTTGCCCTTGCCCTCGTTGCCGCGCCTGCGCTGGCACAGGATTGCAGCAAGACATCCGAAGGCACCGCCGCGCTCGCCGACTATCCGGCGGTCCGTGCCTTCTACGATTCGATGACGCTCGGCGACGTCGACCTCGTCGATTGCGCCGTCGGCGCGGAGTGGCTGAACAACCCGGCTGCCCCTGGCACGCCAAAAGGCCCCGAAGGGTTCAAGCCCGCCGTGTACGGTCTGAAGATGCTGTTCAGCCAGTACGCGTTCACCACCGAGGACGTGGTGGCAAGCGGCGGCAAGGTGGTGGTGCGCAGCACCGTTACCGCCAAGCAGATCGCGCCGTTCCTCGGCGTCCCGCCCAGCGACACGGTGGTGAAGTTCCAGACCATCGACATCCACCAGCTCGGGGCGGACGGCAAGCTGGCACAGAGCTGGCACGTCGAGGACTGGCTGAGCTACCTGATGATGCAGGGCGCCCTGCCGCTCAAGGCGGAATAACCAGCGCAGCTATGCCGCCACGCCCGCCTCGCGGGCGGCCGCAAGGTAGCCTCGGCTGATGCCGAGGCGCCGTCCGTCCGGCAGTTCGACCTGCGGCTTGCCGTCGATCCGCACGACGTTGGCGATGGCGGGCAGCGCGACCCAGTGGGAGCGGTGGATTTGCACCCCCCGCGTTTCGCCCACCTCGCGAATGGCGTCGCTCAGCCGCATCAGCACCAGTGTACGGCCCCGCTCGGTGACGATCTCGACATAGTGGTCCTGCACCACCAGCGCCCAGAGCGCACCGCGCGCTGCCGGCGGCACCCTGTCGAGGATCGGGGGCGCCTGCGGCGGTTGCGGGGCACTCACCGGGTTCGATCGCGCTGAGTGCCCATGGATTTCGCCGATCGCGATCACGCCCATGCCGATCAGCGTGCATTGCAGCCAGAGCCCGAACGGCGGCAGGCCCGTTGTCCCGAGGGCCACGAAGTTGACCGCCATTACCGCCAGGGTGACCGGCACGCCGGTGACCGCACCGAACAGCACCACCCGGACCCAGCGGTTCCGCACCGTCAGCCCGAAAACCTGCTCCAAAACGACGCCCACGGCAAAGCCCAAGCCATAGGTGGAGAGGGCGATCGCTGCCCAGTAGACGAGGCGAGGACCAGTCTCCAGCAGTTCGAACGTACCGAACGGCCCGGCAATCCCCAGAAGCAGCGCCACGACCGTGATGCTGGCCAGCACGCGTCCATCGCTGAAATGCGTCCGCATTTCGCGAAGCGCCAGATGCAGGGGGTGGCCGCTCACGTAGTTTTCCTGCGCCTCGCGCATCACTGGTTGCCCGCGAAAACTAGTCGGGCGACAGGCCGGCGGCAACCCACCCTCCCCTTTCGAGGCCACGATGTCGCTTACCCCTCTCTTAGACGCCCCGGTCGCGGTCCAGGTCCACGCCGCTGCGGCCCTCGCAGCGCTGCTGCTGGGCGCCCTGGTCCTGTTTCGCCGGAAGGGCACGCCGCTGCACCGGGCCATGGGCCGCGTATGGGTGGTGCTCATGATAGTCGCCGCTGCCTCGTCGCTCTTCATCAACGAGATCCGGTTGATCGGACCGTTCTCGCCCATCCACATCTTCTCGGTGATCACCTTCGTCGGGCTGGCGCAGGGCCTGTCGGCGATCCGCCGGGGCAATGTGCGGGCGCACCGGGCTGCGATGCAGGGCCTCTACTTCTTCTCGCTCATCATTGCGGGCGCATTCACGCTGCTGCCGGGCCGACGGATGCACGATGTCCTGTTCGGAGCCGGTGCAGGCTGGCCACCGTCGCTGTTCGTCATCGCGCTCGCCCTGTCGGTATCGCTGGCGGCCTGGTTTCAGCTCAGACGCCGGGCGGCCTGACTCACATCGCCAGAAGCCTCGACAGTCCGGAACGCCCGCGCTAGAAGCGGCATCAGCCCTTCAAGACCCGCTGCGGAGCCTGCCGACATGGACGCCAACAACCTCGTGACGATCTTCGGGGGCTCGGGCTTTGTCGGCACGCAGATCGTGCAATTGCTGGCGCGCGCCGGATACCGGGTGCGCGTCGCGGTGCGCCGGCCGGACCTCGCGGGCCACGTCAAGCCGCTCGGCGCTGTCGGGCAGGTGATGCCGATTCAGGCCAATGTGCGCAACCTCGAGTCGGTGCAGCGCGCCGTCAAGGGTGCCGGCGCGGTGATCAACCTCGTCGGCATCGGCTACGAAAGTGGGCGCCAGCGCTTCCGCGCCGTGCAGACCATGGGCGCCCGCAACATCGCAGAGGCCTCGAAACAGGCGGGCGTCACCACCCTCGTGCACATGTCGGCACTGGGCGCCGATCCCCAGAGCCCGACCCCCTACGCGCGCAGCAAGGGGCTTGGCGAGACGGAAGTGTTCGCAGCCTTCAAGGACGCCATCGTCATCCGCCCGTCGATCATCTTCGGGCCGGGCGACATGTTCTTCAACCGGCTGGCCTCCATGGCCCGGATGCTGCCGGTGCTGCCGGTCATCGGCGCCAAGTCCCGGTTCCAGCCGATCTATGTCGGCGACGTGGCGGCAGCCTTCGTCGCCGCCGTCGAAGGCAAGGTCAAGGCCGGCCGCGTCTACGAGATCGGCGGCCCCGAGACGGCAACCCAGCTCGAGCTGATGCAGCGCGTGCTCGCCGAAACCCACCGCCGCAACCCGCTGCTGCCGGTGCCGGCCGCGATCGGCAAGCTGCTGGCCCTGCCCTTCGCCTTCCTGCCCTGGGCGCCGCTGATTACTGCCGACCAGGTCGATCTGCTGCAGCTCGACAACGTCGTCTCGGCAGAGGCCTTGAAGGAAAAGCGCACCCTCGCCGCGTTCGGCATCGCGCCCACCGCGATGGACCCCATCCTCGAGAGCTACCTGTGGCGCTTCATGCGCAACGGCCAGTTCGACCGGCAGGCTGCCTGAACGCACTGCTTGCCAGTAGTTAGCGAAGCCTTGCGGCGAAGCTGAGATTTTGCGCGACCTCAGAACGAAACGGTGAGCCTTTTTCGGTAAGCCTTGAGCATGGGCAGGAAGCCCGCGCCTCGCTTACCAAGAAGAGACTCCCCTTGCTGCGGCGGACCGAACGCATTGTCCTGAACGAGGACGAAGACATCCCTGACTCGCCCTTCGTGGCCGAGCCCGCAATCGCCACCGGCCCGGTCCCGGACCGGCGCAACCTCGAGCAGTGGCTCAACGAAGTCGAGCGCGTCGCCGCCACGCCCAAGGGCGAAAAGAAGGGGCTCGATGCCCTGCGCGCCGAAGTGCAGCGCACGCTCGTGACCAGCGACGGCGACGTCATCTCCGGCCCGGGCCAGTTCTGGCGCACCATGCTGAAGCCGTCGCGCCTGGCGCTGCTGGCGATCGCCCTCATTGCCGGCGGCGTTGCAGCCTATTTCGCAGCGAGCCTCGACCAGGGCACGCCCGCTCCCGAGCCGGTCGTCGAGGTCGCCGAGCCGGTGGCGCCCCCACCGCCGCCACCCGCGCCGGTGATGCAGATTCTGGTTGCCAGCACGCCGATCGCCATGGGTGGCCGGCTCTCCGCCGCCACGGTGGAGTGGAAAAACTGGCCGACTGACGCGATGCGCGACGACTACATCACCAACGAGGCAGTACCCGCCGCCATCGACGAGATGGCCGGTTCGATCGCCCGCTTCGAGTTCTTCCCCGGCGAGCCGATCCGCGCGCAGAAGCTGGTCGCGCCGGGCGATGGCTACCTGTCTGCCGTGCTGGCGCCGGGTGAACTGGGTGTTTCCATCCAGGTGCAGGCCGATGTGGCGGCTGGCGGTTTCATCCAGCCCAACGACCATGTCGATGTGCTGCTGACCCAGGCCGTGGCCGGCCGGCAGGTGGCGCAGACCGTGCTCAGCAACGTGCGCGTGCTCGCCATCGCGCACCGCCTCGGCGAAGTCGGCGTGCCGCCCACTGCTGAAGGCGACGAGGAGTCCAACCCGGACGAGCCAAGTGACGAGGGCACCGCCCCCGCCACCTTCTCGGATGGGGTGATCGCCACGCTGGCGCTCGACAGCGACCAGGCGAAGATCATCACCTCGGCCCGCAATTCCGGCTCGCTCAGCCTGATATTGCGCTCGATCAGCGACTTTTCGGCGCCGAGGGCCACGGATTTCGAGCAGCAGAACGCCAATCAGCAGATCCGGCTGACCAGCCCGTTCTGGACTAACTGAACGGTCCCTGCGGGCCAGCCGAGACCTGTGCGTTAAGCCGGCATTGACCATGGGTTGCTATCGTTGGCAGCAGACCCGACTGAGTGAAGAGTACCGAACTTGACCCTGCGCCGCCTCCACCTCGAACCTGCCCAGGGTGCCGCCCAGTTGCTCACGCTGCTGCTGGCGCTGCTGGTGTTCGGCTTCGCTGCTCCAGCATTGGCGCAGACGGTGACCTACGATCTCAACACCACGTCGGTGATGCGCATCAACCTGCCGATGTCGCAGGCGGTGACGGTGGTGATCTCCGAGCCCGTCGGCAAGGTCGTCGCGGCCGATCCGCTGATCGCCGACGCCCAGCCCATCACCGATCGCTCGATCTACCTCGTCGGTCGCGGCTTCGGCACCACCACGGTCAACCTCTACTCCGCCGAGGGCAAGCCGGTCGGCCTCCTGGCCGTCGAAGTCGGGGCCGATACGGCCGACATGGCGCGCTCGATCCGTGCCGGCGTGCCATCGGCCGATATCAAGGTTTCGACCATCAACGGCCGGGTCAAGCTCAGCGGCAGCGTCACCGACGCGGTCACCATGGACAAGGTACTGGCCATCGTCGCCCAGTATGGCAGTCCGCAGATCATCAACACGATCACGCTGACCGGCGGGCAGCAGGTCAACCTCGAGGTTCGCATTCTCGAGGCCCAGCGCGACGCGGGGCGCGACCTCGGCATCGCCTGGAGCGGCGAAGTCGGCGGCGTCGGCGTCAACGTCAACAACACCGCGGATAAGTCGTTCTCGCAGTTCATGACCAGCGTGATCTCCGGCGGCATCAGCCTCAACGCGACGATTAATGCACTCGAAAGCAAGGCGCTGGTGCGGACCCTGGCCGAGCCGAACCTCACCACGCTCTCCGGCGTCAAGGCGAGCTTCCTCGCCGGTGGCGAAGTGCCGATCCGCACTGCCGACCAGAACGGCAATGTCGGATTGCAGTATCGCCAGTTCGGCGTGCTGCTCGGCTTCACCCCGGTGGTGCTCGATGGCGGTCGCATTCAGATCCACCTGCAGCCCGAAGTGAGCGGTCTCAACGGCTTCACCGCCGGCAACGATCCGATCTTCAACACCCGCACGCTCGATGCGACGGTGGAACTGCGCGACGGGCAGAGCTTTGCGGTCGCCGGCCTGCTGCAGAACGACTCCAAGCTGAGCCAGGACCAGTTGCCGTGGATCGGCGACGTGCCGATCCTCGGCTCGCTGTTCAAGTCGTCCAGCTACCAGAAGCACGACACCGAACTGGTGGTCATCGTCACGCCACGGCTGGTGCAGCCGCTGACGCCCGGCCAGGTCCCGGCCTCGCCGCTCGACCAGACCCGCCCGGCCAACGATGTCGAGTTCTTCGCGCTCGGTCAGATGGAAGTGACGCCCAAGATGCTGAAGAATTTCCAGACCGGTGAGGGCGTGATCGGCCCCTACGGCTACATCATCGATCTGGGAGACGGCAATTGACCCGGCTGGCGCTGATCCTCTGCGGCACGTTTGTCGCCCTCACGCTCGGCGGGTGCACCTACGACTACCTGCAGCGTACCGACAAGGTCGGCTATAGCGCCGGCGACGCAGTCAAGGCCAACCTCGAGGCCCAGACCACCGATCCCGCCCGCGATTCCGCCTACTCCACCAAGGGGCTGGGCAAGAACGGCTATGTCGAGCCGAAGCCGCCGACGGGCGGCATGGAAGCAGCCCCCGCCGCGCCGTAAGGCCTGCCTGAGCTCTCATCCCCGCGACTGTGCTACCCTTGCGGGCAACACCTACGCCTTGTTGGCCGCGGCCGCGTTCTGCAGGATCTGGATGTTGTTGGCGACCACGATGTTCTCGGAGTCGAGGGCGCGGGCCTTCTTGAAGTTGGTCAGCGCCGCCGTGACGTTGCCGCGCAACATGTAGGAATAGCCCACATTGTTGTAGTACTGCGCCGAGCCGCCGGTAATGCCGTAGAGCGAGGCGTAGACCCGGTCCGACAGGTCGAAGCGCCCCAGCCGGTCATACGAGGCGCTGAGGCCCACATAACCTTCGGCATTCTTGGGGTTGAGCTCCACCGCGCGCTTGTAGAGCGCCGCCGAGTGGCCGAAATCATTGTTGCGGAAGTGGCCGCGCGCTTCGCGCAGCGCCCGGTCGGCGGTGTAGTCGCCGATGCCGTCGATCTCGGCGACCTGCAACTTGTTGCTCCCGAAGCTGCTCGCCCCGGTCAGGCCGCCGGCCGAACTGCAGGCGGTCAGTGGCAGCGCCACCAGCACCAGTGCGACAATGCCAAGACGCAATCCGCGCGTGCGCTTCATTCGGTATGCCCCCATGCCGCGAGGTCAATTCCCGACCTCAGCACAACAAGCCTAAGCGGCGGTGCGGTAAGGTTCGTTAACGGCGTCGCCTAAGACGTTGGCAGCGTTAATGCGCAGTTAGCGGGACCGGCTGCTCGGTGACATACTCGAACAGCACCTTTCGTACCGCCGGCTCGTCCTCGGCTGCCAAGGCGGCTTCAAGCCTCTGCAGCGCCGCGTCGAGGTCGGCCGTACCACGCGCCGCCGACGGCGAGCGGAAGATGCGCGGCTGTGCCGTGCGGGTGGCGTGCGCCGGGTCGTAGAACAGCTCCTCGTAGAGCTTCTCGCCCGGGCGGCTGCCGGTCACGGCGATCTCGATATCCCCGCCGGGGTGCTTTGCCGACCGTTCGGTGAGGCCGGCGAGGCGGATCATGTTTTCGGCCAGGTCGCGGATGCGGATCGGTTCGCCCATGTCGAGCAGGAAGATGTCGCCACCCTCGCTCAGCGCACCGGCCTGCACGATCAGCTCGGCCGCCTCGTGGATCGACATGAAATAGCGGGTCATCCGGTCATCGGTCAGCGTCACCGGCCCGCCCGCCGCGATCTGTTCGCGGAACAGTGGCACCACCGAGCCATTCGAGCCCAGCACGTTGCCGAAGCGCACGGCGCAGAAGCGCTGCCGCGCCGGATCACCCTGCTCGCCATAGTGGCGGACGATCAGCTCGGCCCAGCGCTTGGTAGCGCCCATCACCGACGTCGGACGCACGGCCTTGTCGGTCGAGATCAGCACGAAGCGCTCGACGCCGGCATCACGGGCCGCCTCGACCAGCACGCGCGTGCCGATGACGTTGTTGCGCACCCCTTCGAGGGCGTTGCCCTCGACCAGCGGCACATGCTTGTGCGCGGCGGTGTGAAAGATCACCTGCACGCCATGCGACTGCAGCGTGCGGCGGACCAGGGCCGCATCGCCCACCGAGCCCAGCACCGGCACCACCACCGTGCCGTTGGCGAGTTTCAGCGTCCGCTCGATCTCGTAGAGCGCGAACTCGTTGGCTTCGAGCAGCACGAGCTTTCTGGGATGCCACTTTGCGATCAGCCGCGTCAGTTCCGACCCTATCGAGCCGCCGGCGCCGGTGACCATGATGGTACGGCCCGCCAGCATCTGCTCGAGCAGGCCCGGATCAGCCGGGGCAGCCGAGCGGCCCAGCAGGTCGTCGATGTCGATGGCCCGCAACTGGTTCACCAGGTACTTGCCCGAGGCCAGATCGGAAATCGCCGGCAGGGTGCGGATCTTCACCGGGTGGCGGCTCAGTTGCTCGATGATGCGGCTGCGGGTCGGCGCATCGGCTGTCGGCAGCGACAGGATCACTTCGCGCACGCCGCGGTTGCGGACCAGTTCCGCCACCCCGTCCGGGGGATAGACCCGGTAGCCGGCGACGTCGCGCCCCCACAGCGAGGGGTCGTCGTCGAGGAAGGCGGCGACGTAGTTGCGGCCCTGCGTCTGCAGCGCTCCGGCCAGTTGCGTGCCCGATCGACCGGCGCCGTAGATCACCACGCCCGAGCCGCGGCCGAGGCTCTGCTCGGGCAGCGACAGCAGTGCCTTGGCGATGTAGCGGGCACCGCCGATCATCAGCGTGCCGAAGATGAAATAGAACAGCGGCACCGTGCGAGGGAAAACGGCAAACCGCGTCGCTTCGGCGAAGTAGAGCGCCACCACCCAGAGCAGCGTCGCCAGCGTCATCGCTTGGATCACGGTGATGAAGGCGCGCTCCGGCAGGTAGCGGATCACCGCCCGGTAGAGACCCATCCGCACGAAGACCGGGATCGCGATGAACGGCGCCGCCACCATCAGCAGCCAGTGATACCATGTCGGACTGAACGAGCCACCCAGCCGGATGGTGAAGCTGAGCCACAGGGCCACGAACAGCGCGAGGACGTCGAAGCCGATCAGGATGGCGCGCTTGGCCCCACGCGACAGACCGCTCAGCCGGTCCCTCACCTTACTCAGCATGATTTACGCAAACCCGATCTGCCGCGACGCCGCCGGCGGGCTATGTAGCCAAACTGCCGTGGCCTTTCCAACGCCTTTATGCTGTGGCATCAGAACGTCAGTATTGATCCGGGACCACCACATGACCATCCGTCTCCACCGCGGCGACCTGCCGGACCTTTCGCGCTACGGCAAGGAGGTGGCGATCGACACCGAGACGATGGGCCTCAACCCGCATCGCGACCGGCTCTGCGTGGTCCAGTTGTCGCCCGGTGACGGCAGTGCCGACGTGGTGCAGATTCCGGCGGGCCTCAACGAAGCCCCGAACCTGGTGAAGCTGCTGGGTGATCCGAACGTCACCAAGATCTTCCACTATGCGCGCTTCGACGTCGCGGTGCTGAAGAACCGGTTCGGCGTCATCACCGGCCCGGTCTACTGCACCAAGATCGCGTCGAAGCTCTGCCGCACCTATACGGACCGGCACGGCCTCAAGGATATCGTCAAGGAACTGCTGAACATCGACCTGAGCAAGCAGCAGCAGAGCTCGGACTGGGGTGCCGAGAAGATTTCCGACGCGCAGCTCGAGTACGCCGCGTCCGACGTGCTCTACCTGCACGACCTGAAGCGCCACCTCGACCGCATGCTGAAGCGCGAGGGCCGGCTGGAGCTGGCGCAGGCCTGCTTCGACTTCCTCAAGCACCGGATCGATCTCGACCTGATGGGCTGGGACGAGACGGACATCTTCGCGCACAGCTGATGGCGGGCCTTGCCGTCGCGCCCGATCCGGTTCGCGAACGTCTCTACGCGGCGCTGACGCGGCGCAACCGGCTGGTCGCCGTGCTGCGCGTCGCGGTGCCCGTCGTGGGGGCCATCGTGCTGGCGGTCGTGCTCGGTGGCATCGTGCTCGACAACCTGCGCGAGCAGTTCGGCTTCGCATCGATCCGGATCGACCGCGACAACCTGGTGGTGGAATCCCCAAGGGTGACGGCCATCGGCGACGATGGCACGCTCTATGCCGCGACCGCCGGAATGGCCAAGGTGCGGATCGGCAGCACGGATCTCGTGGACATGACCGACGCGGTGTTCAGCATGACCTCGACGCTCGGCGTGACCTTCAGCGCCGCGGCCTCCGCCGCAGCGCTGCAGACGAGCGTGCAGACCCTCACCGTGCCCGGCACGCTGGGGGTGAAGAGCGATGACGGCCTCCACGGGACGTTCGAGGACTTCTTCGGCGACATGCTCAACTATGCCATGGTGGCGCACGGCGCCGTCGACCTGACCTTTCCGGCCGGCATGCAGGTGCAGTCCGAGGGCATGACCTATGACGGCAACAGCCAGCTGTGGACGTTTACCCGCGCCACCGTCACCCTTCCCGACACGCCGGGCGGCGCCATCGAGGATGCCCCACCTGTGATGGAGCTTGTGCAATGAGGTTCCTGCTCACCCTGCTGCTGGCCCTTTGCACTCTTGCGCTGCCGGCGCTCGCTGCCGGCACGCCGGTGAAGATCACCGCCGACAGCTTCGTCATCGACCAGTCGACCAACAAGGCAACTTTCAGTGGCGCGGTGATCATCACTCGCGGCTCGATGACCATGTGGGCCGACAAGGCCGTGGTGAACTACGGCACCGGCGGTGAGGGCGACATCGACGGGCTCGACGCCACCGGCAATGTGCGGATCAAGACCACGGGGCAGGAAGCCACCGGCAGTCGGGCGGTCTTCACGCCCGACAACTCCACCGTCCGGCTTTCGGGCAACGTCCGGGTCAAGAGCGCGAGCGGGACGATGAGCGGACCCGAGCTTACCATCAACCTCGCCAGCAACACCTCGGTGTTCAAGGGTAGCGAAGGGGGCCGGGTCACCGGCGTCTTCACCCCGCAATGAATGCGCCCGTCGCTCCTGCCGCCCAGAAGCAGCCGGTGGACCAGACAGGCTGGCTGGTCGCGCTGGGCCTGAAGAAGAGCTTTGGCAAGCGCCCGGTGGTGGGCAACGTGTCGATCGCGGTGCGGCGCGGCGAGGCTGTCGGACTGCTCGGCCCCAACGGCGCCGGCAAGACCACCGTCTTCACCATGATCATGGGGTTGGTGAAGCCCGATGCCGGCAAGATCCTGCTCGACGGCCGCGCCATCACCGACCTGCCGCTGTTCCAGCGCGGGCGGCTGGGCATAGGCTACCTGCCGCAGGAGCCATCGATCTTTCGCGGCCTCAGCGTCGAAGGCAACATCCTCGCCGTGCTCGAGGGCCATATCCCGAAGCGGCGCGACCGGATGGCCCGGCTAGCCGCCCTCCTCGACGAGTTCGGCATCGGCCATATCGCCAAATCGAACGCCATGGCGCTCTCGGGCGGCGAGCGGCGGCGCGTCGAGATCGCCCGCGCCGTGGCCACTGACCCGGTCTTCATGCTGCTCGACGAGCCGTTCGCCGGTGTCGATCCGATTGCGGTCGCGGAAGTGAAGACGCTGGTGAAGCACCTCACCACCCGCGGTATCGGCGTGCTCATCACCGACCACTCGGTGCGCGAGACCCTGTCGCTCGTCGATCGCGCCTACCTGATCCACGAAGGCCATGTGATGATCCAGGGGCGCCCCGAGGTCATCGCCGCCGATCCCGAGGCGCGCCGGGTGTATCTGGGGGAATCGTTCGAGGTCTAGGCGTTTCGCGCCAACCCTCTCGTTTTCCCGCAGCATCTTAACCACTCTTGGCACGCTTCTTGCCAGCGCTTCTTGCCCTTGCGGCGCCGATGCGTCATGGTCCCGCCGGGCGCCTGATTTGTAAGCCGGGAGTAATCGAGGGATGGCATTGTCGCCGCGGCTGGAGGTCAAGCAGGGCCTCGGCCTGACGCTGACCCCGCAGTTGATGCAGTCGATCCGGCTGCTGCAGCTCAGCCACCTGGAGCTCAGCGCCTTCGTCGATGCCGAACTGCTGCGCAACCCGCTGCTCGAGCGCGAGGACGGCAGCGAGCCCAATGGTGAAGAGCCGCCGGAGCTGCCCGAGCGGGCCACCGAACTCAATGCTTCCGAAGACACTGTCGATTTTTCCGACCGCATCCAGTCGGCCGACTCGATCGCCAACGGCTACGATACCGAGGTCGAGAACGTCTTCCCCGAGCAGGCGGCGCAGGACCGGCTGAACGACCTGCCGCAGTGGGCCGAGGGCAGCGGCAGCGGCGAGGAGGCGCCCGACCTCGACCAGTTCGTCGCGGCGCGGCTGAGTCTCTCCGAACACCTCGAGGCGCAGGTCTCGCTGCTGCTGAGCGATCCGGCCGAACGGTTGATCGCGCAGTTCCTGATCGATGGGCTCAACGAGGCCGGCTACCTCTCGGTCGAGCTAGAGGCGATCGCCGAGCAGCTCGGCGCCCCGCTGGCCGCCGTCGAGGCCGTGCTGGAGAAGCTGCATGGCTGCGAACCGGTCGGCCTGTTTGCCCGCGACGTGAAGGAGTGCCTGGCGCTGCAACTGCGCGAGCGCGACCGGCTCGACCCGATGATGGCGCGGCTGCTCGACAACCTCCACCTCATCGCCGAGCACGACATGGCCGGCCTCGTCCGCGCCGTCGGCTGCGATCGCGAGGATCTTGCCGACATGCTCGGCGAACTCAGGGAACTCGATCCCAAGCCCGGCCGGGCTTTCGAGCGCGGTCCGGTGGAATCCGTAGTGCCCGACGTGTTCGTCCGCGAGGCGCCGCTCGGCGGCTGGCAGATCGAACTCAACACCGAGGTATTGCCGCGCGTGCTGATCAACCGGCAGTACTATGCCTCCGTCACCAGGAAGACCCGCGACTCGACCGAGAAGACCTTCCTCACCGATTGCCTTGCCACTGCCAACTGGCTGGCGAAAAGCCTCGACCAGCGGGCGCAGACCATCCTGAAGGTCGCCGCCGATATCGTGAAGCAGCAGGACGGGTTCCTCGTCCACGGCATCACCCATCTGCGGCCGATGACGCTCAAGGCCGTGGCCGACGCCATCGAGATGCACGAATCGACGGTCAGCCGGGTCACCTCGAACAAGTACATGATGACGCCGCGCGGGCTGTTCGAGATGAAGTACTTCTTCACCACGGCGCTTGGCTCGTCGACCGGCGAGGCCGATCACTCGGCCGAGGCGGTGCGGCACCGCATAAGGCAGATCATCGAGGCCGAGACTCCCGCCGAAATCCTGTCGGACGACACCATCGCCGAGATGCTGCAGAAGGAACGCGGCATCGAGGTGGCGCGGCGCACCGTGGCCAAGTACCGCGAGGGCATGAACATCCCTTCCTCGGTGATCCGCCGCCGCCAGAAGCGTTCGCTGGCCGGGGCGCGCTAGGGAAGGCTTCGCGCCGCCCCTTATCCCCAGTTCCCTAAAATTCTTGTTCCAAATCAATGAACCGGCGCAACTTTGCGTGCATTGCCCCTGAGGGAGAGCGGGTCTAGACTCGCGCTACCGGATGGCGAGGCCGGTTGGCAGGCCGCGACGTCCGGCCCGATGCTAACCAACCAAAAGAGAAGTCCATGACTCTACGCGTCTCGGGGAAGAACATGGATGTAGGCGATGCCCTGCGTTCGAAGGCAACCGACCACTTCGACACCGTGGTCAAAAAGTATTTCGATGGCAACTATAGCGGGCACCTGACGCTCGAGCCGGAGGGATCCGGATTTTCGGCGCTGTGCATGGTGCATCTCGACTCAGGCGCCACGCTGCAGTCGAGCGGCTACGGCCATGACGCCATCCTCGCCTACGAGAAGATGGCCGATACCATCGAGCAGCGCCTGCGCCGCTACAACAAGAAGCTCAAGACGCATCGCCGCCACGCCGGCAGCGAAACCGAGCAGGCACCAGCCTATGTGCTTGGCGCACCCGACGATTCCGACGAGCTGGCGGAGGACTACTCGCCGCCGGTGATCGCTGAGTCCACCTCGTCGCTGCGGCAGATGTCGGTCGGCGAAGCGGTGATGCAGCTCGACCTTACACAGGCCGAAGTGGTGGTATTCCGCCATGCTGGACACGGTGGACTAAATGTGGTCTACCGCCGCGCCGACGGCAATATTGGCTGGATCGATCCCGCTCTGCGGGCCAACTGAGGCTAAAGCGATCTCCCGTTCCGGCGCTTCTACCACAAGGCGATACTGATGGAATTGGCCGACATCCTCTCCGAGGAGTCCGTTATTGTTTGCTCTGGCCTCAAGACCAAGTCGGACGTTCTGCGAAAGCTCGCCGAACGCGCGGCAGACGTCACCAGGGGACATGCCGGCCAGATCTTCGAGGCGTTGAGCGACCGTGAGGCGCTGGGCTCCACCGGGCTGGGCAATGGCATCGCCATTCCGCACGGCAAGCTGGCTGGGCTGTCTGGCGTCGCCGCGGTGTTCATGCGCCTCGACGCGCCAATCGAGTTCGAGGCGGTGGACGACCAGCCGGTCGATCTGATGATGATGCTGCTCGCCCCGGTCGGGGCGGGCGCCGATCACCTCAAGGCGCTGGCCCGCGTGGCGCGCCTGCTGCGCAGCGAAAGCACGGTCGAGGCGCTTCGACGCGCCGACGATGCGAGCGAAATCTACGCCATCCTCACCCAGCCGATCCAGGCCACGAAGGCAGCGTAGGCGGCCGCATGTCGACCTCAGCCAGGTTGTGAGCGCCCTCTGGCGCTCACCCGATTTATACTGGGCTCAGTGCAGCGTGACGATGCCGAAGGGCTGGCCCTGCAGCCATTCGGCTACGGCTTCCTGGCTGTCGCCGATCATCAGCGGCTGGCCATCGGCCGACACCACCAGATGGTAGTCCTCGTCGAGGGAGAATTCCGTGCCGGGCAGCACGCTACCCAGCTCATCGCCCTTGAGCTGCTTGACGTAGACCACCGCATTGCCGCCAAGCGCCTGGAATTGCTCGGCACTGAGGTTGCGGAGGGGATTGTCGATGATCTCGCGGTTCTCTTGCATTCGTGTTCCCCTTTCTTAGGCAGAACGGATGTCGATGCGACGGGCGACCTTTTCCGACCTTGGACGGACAACTGCGATGGAAAGCATGCCGTTCCGCAGAAGCGCATCCTTGACCACCATTCCGTCGGCCAGCAGAAAGGAGCGCTGGAACTGCCGCGCGGCAATGCCGCGATGCAGGTATTCACGAGCCGGGTCGTCTTTTTGCCGGCCGCGGACCAGTAGCTGGTTGTCTTCCGTCATCACCTCGAGATCGCCTTCGGCAAAGCCGGCAACCGCGATGGAAATCAGGAACGTCTCGGCACCCTCGGCATCGAGCGTCCGCTCGATATTGTATGGCGGATAGCCATCGGCCGCCTTGGTGAGGCGATCGACCCGCTCCTCGAAGGCATCAAAGCCCAGAAGAAACGGCGCCGAGAACATGGAGACGCGTGACATCCCAACCGTCCTTCATAAGCAACGTCGCAGATCGGCCCGAGTTTCAGTGGCACCGATCCATGCCCGTGATATGGGACAACCACGCACCCCGTTCAAGGTCGGTCCCTTGCCCGATCCCGGCTCCGGCCCGGTGCGCCAGGGGGCTTGCGGCAACCGATGACCGACCAGCGTGTGGCAGTGATCATTCCGGCGTTCCGGGCTGAGCCCTATCTCTTCCAGGCAGTCGGCTGCCTGCTCGCCCAGACGCATGCGGACTGGGAGGCGTGGATCATCGCCGATGACGGGCAGGACTACGAAACCGTCCTCGCCGCGCAGGGTCTGCGCGACAGGCGCTGCCGTTTCCTCTCCTCCGGCCAGGTCGGCACTGGCGCATCACGCAGCCGCAATCTGGCGCTCGACCGCATCGAAACGCCCTTCGCGGCAATCCTCGATGCGGACGACCGGATGAAGCCCGAGAAGCTGCAGCGGGCGGTGGCCCGGCTCGCCGATCACCCGATCGTATCGGTGGCCCTCGATGTGATGAACGAGAGCTACGAGCGCCTCCGACTGGTCGGCACCGGCCCGGACCGGCCGCTGTCGCCCGGTGCCTACAAGTTCACCTCGCTGTCGATGGATTCGATGATCGTCTGGGACCGGCGCAAAGCCGATGCCCGCTACGACATCACTCTCTCCAACATGACCGACCTCGAGCTGCTGCTGCAGCTCTGGCAAACTGCCCCCGGCACCTTCCACCTCGGCACGCCGCAGCACGACTACGTCAAGCTGACGACGTCGATGAGCAACGGCGAGGGCGTCACCGAGGGGATGATCCGTTCGAAAACAACGATGCTCGAGAGGCTTGAGCAGGGAAAGTACCAGCTCGACGGCGAGGCGGTGGACGGGCTGGCGGCATTCCTTCGCATTTCACTCGCGGCGGAAGCGGCCTACCCGCTGGCCCTGCGCGAAAAGCCCGGGCTATTGTTCGAGGACCACCTCGAACCGATGCTGCGGGCGTACGAAGCGGAGAACGGGCTGGGCTGACCATGGAGCAATTGTCCCTGGAGAATTTGCCCGCTCACTTCGGCACTACACGCTACGAGGGAGCGCGAATCCCCGATGGCAACCACGATATGTCCCACGGAGCCAACTGTCAGCGCTTTGCATACGCAGTGCTGGCGCATTTCGGGCTCAACCCGCCACCGTTGCGCTCCAGCGAACTGTGGTTCGACCGCGAGCTCACCGTACGGGTTGCCGACTTCGCACCGCTAGACCGTTTCACTCTGATACTGACTCTGGGGATTGAACGAACCCGCTGACGCGGGACTGGCGTGTGCGTATGGCTGGGATGGTCTTCTGATGGGAAGGTTTGGTTGCTGAGACCAACCCCTGAC
>Ga0247833_1002615_pt1 | contig 26009 bp, 19 predicted proteins | sample LaCruzMarch2015__7_FD_187117 | JGI IMG/M metagenome (GOLD analysis project Ga0247833, IMG submission 187117) | Freshwater microbial communities from meromictic Lake La Cruz, Castile-La Mancha, Spain - LaCruzMarch2015_8m | ecosystem: Environmental > Aquatic > Freshwater > Lake | place: Spain... | reverse complement strand
ACTTCGATCCATGGCACGTCGCGCGGCTCCGGCTCTCTATGAATTAATGCGTCGCCCCGGTGCGCCGGTTGCTTCTTCGTCTTCGCCCGCAATGGCAGGGACTCCGCGCCGCGTCGGCAACGCGCCCGGCCTGCCTTCTACATTTGAAATTTCACTTCGGCGCGCGATTGTGTTGGGGATTGCCGTGGTGGTTGCCGTCTCCATCGCGTACGGCCTTGGAGTCAAGCGCGGTTCGAGCGCCAACACCGGTGCACCCCGCAGCGGAAGTGACGCGGAGTCGGTCAGTCCTCCGTCGGTCGTATCGCAACAGACATCGCCGGTGATTCCCGCCATCCCGGGGAAGTCCTCCGGAGCAGCCAACAGCAAGAACGCCGCTCCGGTCCCGGGTGCTTCCGGGTCTGGAAAGTCTGCGCCTGCCGCCCGCGCAGCAACCGATAACAAGTCAGATCCCCGGGTCAAGGGGATGTATTACTTTGTGGTTGGCCATCCATCATCCGACCGCCGGGTGGAGATGCTGACATTTTGTCGGGCTGAGGGGCTTGATGCGTACCTCGTTCCCGATGATAATGCTTTATTGCGTAAGATCATCGTCCTGCCTGGTTACCGCGACCTGTCTGAAAAATCCTCGTCAGAGATAAAAGCTCTCGAAGCGAAGATCAAGCAGGTCGGCAAGAAGTGGAAGGGCAACAAGCCCGGAAACAAGGACTTTGACGACGCGTACCCTGCGCTCTTCAAATAAACGAGCAATGGATACGCCGACGGAATGTAAGAGAGACTGAAACGGAGTCGTCACGAAGGCGCCTCCGAAACACTGAACCCGCGTTGAAAGATAGAACCCGATGAGCCTTCACCGTAGCCTAAAGACCAAGTCCGGCGCCCTTAACCAGCACCGCAACGTGCTGACCCGCGCCGAGCGCATCGCAAAGCTGACCGAGGAAGAGCGCTTCGAAGTTGGTAAGAACAACGCGCTTGGTCTCGTGAAGGTCCGCAGCATCAAGATTGCTGCTGGCAAGAAGCCGAAGAAGGCTGAAGAGGCTGATGCCACCGCGAAGCCGGGCGCTAAGGGCGCAGCGAAGGGTGCAGCAGCACCAGCCGCGAAGGCCGCAGCGAAGCCAGCCGCTAAGAAGTAATCCGTATGACCACGCACACCTCCTCGGGCGGCCCATTGGGCCGCCTTTCTCTTTCCTCACTCATTTCGCAGCGCGCTCGATCCATCGACGCGTCAGGTATTCGCAAGGTGTTCGACCTGGCGGCCAAGATGAAGGACCCGATCAATCTTTCGATCGGGCAGCCTGATTTCTTGGTTCCCGCGGTGATGAAAGAGGCGGCCAAGGCAGCCATCGATGCCGATCGCAATGGCTACACGGTGACGCAGGGGATTCCCGAACTCATTGATGCCACGTGGAATCACCTGCGCAGCAACGTTGGTTGGGATGGCCCGGGTGAGCATCGCAGTTTGGTGATCACCAGTGGTACCAGTGGTGGCATTGTGCTTGCAGCCATGGCGTTGTTAGACGCTGGTGATGAGATGATCATTCCCGATCCGTACTTTGTGATGTACGCGCAATTGGGCAAGATGACTGGTGGCACCATGGTGTGCTGCGATACCTATCCAGACTTTCGTATGACCGCCGAGCGCATTGAGCGCTGCATGACGCCGCGCACCAAGGCGGTGTTGATTTGCAGTCCAAGTAATCCATGCGGCACTGTGCTCACCGGCGCGGAACTGCGCGATATTGTTGACCTGTGCCGTCGCCGCGGCGTGCTGCTCATCAGCGATGAGATCTACGACGAGTTCTGCTTTAGCGACATGCGCGAGGATGGTCACTGCCCAAGTCCGGCGCGTTTCAGCGATGAATGCCTGTTGATCCGCGGCTTCGGTAAGACGTATGGATGCACGGGTTGGCGCCTTGGATATGTGGCGGGGCCAAAGGAGATTGTGCAAGAGATTGCCAAGTTTCAGCAGTACACCTACGTGTGCGCGCCCAGCATGGCGCAGTGGGGCGTGATTCCAAGTTTCGGCGTCGACCTTGCGCCCATCGTTACTGACTATGAACGACGGCGGCAGATGGTGGTCGATGCGTTTGCTGGAGTGACCACGGTTCCACGGCCTGGTGGCGCGTTCTATGCGTTTGTTGAAGTTCCCAAGCGCCTTGGAATCACTGGCCATGAATTTGTTGAACAAGCGATCGCCAACCGCGTGTTGGTGATTCCTGGCAACGTGTTTAGCCGGCGTGACACGCACTTCCGAATTAGCTTTGCAACACGCCCCGACAAATTGGCGGAAGGTCTTGCCATTCTGCGCGGCTTGATGACTGCGTAAGGCGAACGTGCACCGCGCGAACGCGCAGCACACAACCCCAATGAAACGAACAGGCGCCCGAGCATGAAGCTCGGGCGCCTGTTGATTTCAGAGTGTCAGGCGTCTTGCGACGCAGGACTCAGATGATTCTTACGGGGTCTTCTTCGGGGCGGTGCCGGCAGCGGATGCTGCGGACGAGCCTTCAGCAGACTTCATGCGGTCCTTGAGTCCCTCGTTCGGGCTCTTGATGGTGCCAGCGGCTGGAGCTGCATCGTTCTTCTGAACAGACTTGGTGGCTGGTGAGCCGCCGTCGCAGCCGGTGAGGACAACGAGTAGGGCGACTGCGCTTGCGGTGGCGATGGTCTTCATAGTGGTTCCTGAATTGCCTTTCGATGCTCGGGCTTACGTTTGGGCGAGCTTCCCAATGCGCGGGGGCATGTATTGCCGAGTGCCGCGCACGCGCAGTGTCTCAGAACCGTTCGGTTGCCGTCAAGGGGTGGTTCCCGCAACTTACCCAAGATTATTTCGAACGCAGCGCCGGTTCGGCAAGGCGCCATCGACCCGCTGCGGCAGCCGGGGCAAGCCAGCGCCACTGCGTGTGGAACGTGTCATCGTTGTCGGCAATACCAACCTGAATGGACGCCATTGCCCCCGCGCTTGCAGGGAGCGGCACTTCCATGTGTGCGGTCCAACCGGTGCCGGCGCTCGTTTGGCATTGCATGGTGACACCATCCGGCGCGGTGCAACCGGTAGTAAATGGTTCAACAAGAAAGTCGATGGGCGCAGCCAGTGCTGGGCTTTCAATCAAGATGCGGATGGCGTCGGCGTGCGGATCGTTCTTGCGCTTGGCGTCGGGTGCGCTCCATGAAGGCGCTGCGGCTTGCAGTTGGTCTGGTACCAGTGCGTCGATGATTAACTTCTTGCCGTCAGCAGAGCGCGTGAACTGCACGGTGGGGTTCTCTTCACGGGTGTCGTACGGGGAGTAATTCCATGCCAGTACCGGTAGCGAAACGGCGCTTGCTACATCCGTACCAAGTTGCACCGTTCGATCAATCGGTAGGCGCGTGGGAAGGTAAATCGGCACGGTTCGGCCTTTGCTATCTACAAAGGTGGCGTACATATCAAGCTGCGGTGCCAAGATCGTTCCGCTCTGCGGCATGAGTGTGACGGGAACTTCAATAGTCATTTCACTCTTGGCGGGTACATCGTGTTCGCATGCCCCGTTGGCCACGCGCAACATGGAGCGCGCGTTGGTTGCCATGGTGCTGGCGTAGTCAACATCAGCGAGGGTGTGACTGGTCCAACCGTTCGCTCCTCCAGTTGTTCCGGGAGTTCCTTGGCCCGCTCGACCGGCGGTCCACCACACGGCGGGGCCATTGGCATTGCGCAGTACGCCGGGTGGATCAAGCGTGACACGGATAGGCACATCAATGGGGTTCTTCACTACAAACCGCGCGACTGCTTCTGTCGGAGCAGTCAATGTGGATGGATCAGGCAGCTTGCCATCAGTGCGCACCGCGGGCACTGGGTCACGCAATGCATACACGCGGTCTTGATCAGCGCGTGTTACAAAGTCCTCGGGAAGTACCAGACCCACTGGCTGATGCCACACTCGCAGCGCGCCTTCGGAAGTGCAATCAACAAACGTCAAGTGTTGCATCTGCCCGGCCAGCGGATGTTGATCGATCATTCCGCCGCAGGTGCCCACAATGTGGTACTGGACGCCGCCGACATCTGCGTCGCGCTGCAATGCGTGAAAGTGACCAGCAATGACAGCGTCAACGCCTGCCTTCTCCAGGAGCGGTTGCACGCGATCGTTCCACTTGACTGAGGGGTACCGCCACATGGGTCGGTGCATGAGTAGAAAGATCGGTTGATTGCGCTTGGATGCGGATTGCAGCGCGCCCGAAAGCCATGCAATTTGCGCATCACTAAAGCCCATCTTGGAATCGCCTAAGCCTTCATCACTAAAGACCACCAACACCGTGGCCAGATCAAGTTCAACGGAGTACCACACGGGTCCAAAGCGTTGCCGGTACTGCTCTGCAAACGTGGCATCTCCAGCGGTGCGCGTTCCGCTGATGACATCATGATTGCCGGCAGTGGGATAGAAGGCGGCAGAGAGTTTGCCAACTGCGCCAAGGTATTCGTCCACCTCAGTATTCCAAAGCGAAGTCGAGCGCGTGTAGCCCTGCACCATGTCACCAACGGTGAAGACCGCGTCGGGTCGAACGATGTTCAAATCTTCCACCGCAGCCAAGAGGTATGGAATGCCCCACGCGCGACCCGTGGTGCGGTCGGGCAGAATGGCGATCCGCTGCACACGCGGGCGAGCTCCGTCTTTGACCACTTGGCCATCGGTGGCACGCCCGTTGCTATCCGCTTGGAAGTGCGGCGGTGCGCCTGCAGAGGTGGCGGCCATGGTCAGGACGATAAGAGCGGCGGCAGAAAGCATGCGCGGATTGTCTCCGCAAATGCGATGCGGCGCACAGCGTTCCGGTTAGAAATTGGCTTGGTTTGCAGAAGCAGCCGATGCGCGGTTTGCGCCTTCGCGTTCTACGCCTTCGCGGTACTGGTTCCCGCGCCCGGAAACGGAATCGACGGTCCGCGCATGATGGATTCGCACGCTGCCGCAAGTTGATCGGCGCAGCGCGCTGACGCAAATCCAGCGGCGGTTCGAACCGCGGCTTCGGCACCCACGGCCCCGGCAGCTGCGGGGTCGAGCATGGCCTTGGTCAATTGCGCGGTCCATTCGCGCGCGTCGCGCTCTTGCACCACCAGCGCAGTGACTCCATCAATCAAGTGATCAGCAAATGGATCATCCATCGCTACCACGGTTCTGCCAAGCCCCATCGCTTCAAGGACGACGGATCGAACGCCGTGAAGTGCTTCCGGCAACGCAAACACGCCGCAGGCCAGCGCCAGTGGTCGCACCGTTTCTAGGCGCGACACGCCGTTGAGAACACGTTGCACGCCGAACTCACGGGCGAGCGCCCACAGGCGGGGGTCGTGCCCGGGTGGCAACTCAATGGCCACTTGAAACTCCGGAAGCGCGGGCATGACATCGGCGATGGCCGCAAATACGGCGCGGTAGGCGCCAACGTCACGGCCAGTTCCAGCGATCGCCAAACTTTGTGGGCTGGCGACGAAGGTATCGCGCCGCGAGGGCACCGGAACGCCAAGCGGGAGAACGGTGACCATTTGCTCACCAACAACGCGCGCTGCACGCGCGGCGATCGGTGCCGTGGCGGCGCACACCAAGTCAAGGCGGCCGGTGTGTCGCTTGAGCGCGGTGGCATCAAGCTCATCGGAGGTAGAGACCATGGCAACCAGTCCGGCATCCATGTCATCTGCTAACTCCGCAGCGGCAATGAACGCGCGCGCTCCGAAACTCACAAATATCTCCGGCGGATCGTCCTCAAGCGAACTACTCAGCGCTCCAAGGCGCGAAGGGCGAAAGAGCAGCGAACTATCAAAGTCAAAGGTCGACGCTGCAATCATGCGGAGTAGCGGCGGCTCATCACGCGCTGGTGGCAGGATGCGGCGAACACGTACGCCATCGCCAGCAAGTGCTACGGCCAGGCGTTGCACTGCAGCAGCGTCTGTCAGGAGGCGTTCGGGATCGACGACGAGCGCGATGTGCATCCAGCCTCCAGTGGTTCAAAGGCGAGCAACATTTCAGCCGGAATACGCGCTGGTTTGCGAGTGGCTAAATCAACAAGTGCCCAACACGTCGACGCGCTGCACACCACGGCGCCATCACGCGCGCGCAGAATGGTGGTGTCGCGCCAACTGGTGACGCGACTGACCGATCGAATCCATGTGAAGACATGCAACTCATCACCAGGAAAGACTTCGGCGCGGTAGTCCACTTCATGGCGAGCAACAAACCACATGCGGCCGCTTGCCAAGAGAAGTTCGCGTGTGTGTCCAAGTGAGTCGGCGTGCAGTTCGGCAGCGCGATCGATCCAACGCACGTATTCCACATTATTGATGTGCGCCACCTCGCGGCTCACGCCATCAGCGGACGGAACCAATCGCAATCCAAACGGACGCGGGTGTGCAATGGAACTACCGGGCGGCGGAAACAACATGGCGTCTGGAATCAGTGGCGCGCTGTTCATGCGCGCGTCTCCAGCGCGGGGTCGATGGAGCGCAGGTACGTCCAACTAAAGATGCCAGTGGAGTGGCCGTCACTAAAGCGGATGCGAACTGCATAGTTGCCAACCAGTTCGGCACCGAGCGCAGTCAGTGGGCCGGTCGCGCGGCTGGCTGGGAGGACGGTCAGCGGATTGCGTGCCATTTCCTCGCGCAAGACTTTGGCATCGGCGCTGGGGCTGCGGCGGCGCAGGTAGGCGATCGGAAAGAACGACTCGCGGCCATCGGCCCAGGTGATGGCAAGTCCCTTTTCTCGGTCAAGATCAAGGTGCGCGGGCGCCATCGCAGCCGCTGCCGCGGAGGCTGCGGCCGACGCCGAGGCCAAGGATTCTTCCGATGATGCGTGGGATTCATCCGCGTGCATTTCCCGATTCTACGGCGCGGGCTGAGTGCCGCCGCTGGCTCTAGACTTCGGATGCGATGAACGCCCCAAACAACAACGCTGCACATGCTGCCGACCGCCTCCTTGCTCGGATTGAGGCTGCGGGCGCCCCGGTGTGCGTTGGGCTTGATCCGGTGGCAGAGAAACTTCCGGCAATTCTTCGACCTGCTGCTGGTCACGCGGCTGCGGCCATCGCCATCGGCGAATTCTCGCGCGGCGTCATTGACGCAGTGGCGGGGATCGTGCCGGCGGTGAAGATTCAGGCGGCATGCTTTGAGCGGCACGGACCCGCGGGCGTTGCTGCGCTTGCCAGTGTTCTGGAACACGCGCGTACGGTTGATGGCCTTGAAGTCATTCTTGATTTCAAGCGCGGCGATATCGGTATCAGCGCCGAGCATTACGCCGCCAGCGCGCGCGACGCGTACCGCTCCGATTGGACCACGGTGAGTGCGTACCTCGGAGCGGATTCGCTCACGCCGTTCGTCGGTAACGGCCACGGCGCATTTGCCTTGGTGCGTACTTCCAATCCTTCCGGTGATGCGGTGCAATCATTGCGATTGGCTGATGGCCGCACGGTGGCCGAAGCGGTGGCAGACCTGGTTGCATCGATCGGCGCAGCTTCGCTGGGAACCGCAGGGTTTAGTGCGCTTGGTGCGGTAGTAGGTGCAACCAAGCCAACTGATGCTGCTGCATTGCGTGTTCGTATGCCGCAGCAGATCTTCTTGGTGCCAGGATTTGGGGCGCAGGGCGGTGGAGTGGAGGATGTCTTGCCATGTTTCCGCGCTGACGGGCGCGGTGCGCTGGTTACTGCCAGTCGCTCAGTCATCTACGCATTTGAGCCAGGTGATCGCGCGTGGCATGAATCGGTGCGCCGTGCTGCGGAAGACCTTCGAACGCAGATTGGTGCTGCGCTGGGCGCCCGAGTATGAGTCCCCGCGTGGTGGGTGCATTGCTTGCGGTAGTGATGCTGTTGCTCCTGGCAGTGCCAGTGATTGCACGGCGTGCTGAACCGGCCGTATCTGCGGGCGCAGCCACAGTGATCATTGTCACGCCCAACAATGAGCAAATTCGCGTGGAGTTTGCGGAGGGATTTGCGCAGTGGCATCGTGAGAAATTTGGTGTACCCGCGCAAGTGATTTGGAACATGCCAGGCGGCGCCACTGAAATCCGCAGGATGCTTGAAGCTAGTGCCACTGCGTCGTTGCGTGATGGAAGTGCTCCGGGCGGCGCCGCTGACTTGCTGTTCGGCGGCGGCAGTTATGACTTTGAACAATTGACCAAGCCGATCACTGTTGAAGTCAATGGCGAAGTCCGCAGCACCACGGTGTTGATTCCAATTGACTTTCCTCAGGACTGGCTGGATGCGGTGTACGGTCAGAACTCGATCGCGGGCCGCACGCTCTATGACCCTCACCGCGCATGGTTTGGTACCGCGCTGAGCGCGTTTGGAATTGTCTACAACGCGGAGATGTTGCAGCGCATGGGCGTTGCGTATCCAACTGAATGGTCAGCGCTTGCAGATCCGCGTTTGCAGGACAGTGTTTCCATGGTGAATCCTGCGCAGTCAGGAAGTATTGCGTCGGCCATGGAGACCATTCTTCTGCGCGAAGGATGGCAGCGCGGCTGGGCGATCTTGCGGCGCGCTTCTGGAAACGCACGTTCCATCGCAGCGGGCGGGCCGCGCACCCCGATGGATGTTTCGCAGGGCGACGCCGCCGAGGGCCTATGTATTGATTTCTACGGTCGCTATCAGCAGCAAGCAGTGTCTGATGGTGGTTCGCCGGGGCGCGTTGGATATGTTGACCCCGTTGGCAAGACCGCGATTGATCCGGACCCGGTGGCAATGTTGCGCGGCGCGCCGCACCCTGAAACTGCGCGGCGTTTCATTGAGTTTGTCCTTTCGCCGGAAGGTCAGCGTCTCTGGCAGTATCCCGCTGGTTCTGCGGGTGGTCCGCGGCAATTCTCCTTGCGGCGGCTTCCGATCAGCCGTGCCGTCTACGCAAGCGACATGCCACGATTCGTTGATAAAGTCGATCCTTGGAAATTGGCGCGGGAGATTCCGAATGCGAATCCAGACGTCCGTGCATTTGTGGTGCCTATCTTTGTTGCCATGGCGATGGAGAATCGATCACTACTGCGCACTGCATGGGCGTTGATTGCTGCGCATCCGGAATATCCGCGTGACGGTCGGATGTTGCTGGCGTCTGACGCAACAGATCCCACACTGCGTGCCATGCTTACTGCGTTCGATGCCATGCCAGTGGTGCCTGGCCCGAACGGCACAACCTTTGATCTTGCTGATGAATCCGCACTCGCTCAAGTGCGTGAAGGTTGGATGCGCGGCAAGTGGAAAGATGCTGGCCTGTGGGGCGCAAACGACGTGCCAACCGATGTGTTTCGACGCATACTTTCTGATGGATTCAAGGCGAACCTGCAGCGCGTCATTGCTCTATCTGGGAGACGTACACCATGACTGCACCACAGCAGATCCAGCCACCAACCGCATGCATTTTGTCGATTGGTGATGAATTAGTACTTGGAACCACGCTTGATACCAACGGGCGCGTGCTCTCCATCGCGCTCCGTGAGGCTGGCTTTGATGTCATCGAGCATCGCACCGTTCGTGATGATCTCACTGCGATTGTGGGTGCATTTCAATCGCTTGCAGGTATTGCCTCGGTGATCATTTCAACGGGCGGCCTTGGCCCAACTGACGATGACTTAACGCGCGATGCACTGAATCACATCATCGACAACAACGCAGCGCAGGTTGAAGATGCGGTTGCTCGTACGGACCTTGACACCTGGTTTGCTGGCCGTGGTCGAGCCATGGCGGCGATCAATCTTCGGCAAGCGATGCGCCCGCGTTCAGCGCGAATCATCCGTAACCGCGAGGGTACAGCGCCAGGACTTGCTGCCACGATCGGCGCGTGTCGCGTGTACTGCTTGCCTGGACCGCCGCGCGAAATGATTCCCATGTTGGAGTCCGATGTATTGCCAGCAGTGCGTCCCGTGGGAGCACTCATGATTGCCAAGCGCACGCTTGGTTCGTTTGGCATTGGTGAGAGTGCGCTTGCCGAATTACTTGGCGAACGGATGACGCGCGGCCGTGAGCCGGCGGTCGGTACGACGGCGAGCGGTTCAGTGGTTTCCCTACAGGTAGTGGCCCGCGGCGCGGATGCTGCGGCGCGCGCCGACGCGGAAATGACGGCATGTATGGCCGCGGTGGCTCCCTATGGATTTGCTGCCGTTGACGCGAGTCTTGCATCGTCCCTGTTGGCGGAATGCCGCGCGCGTGGGCGCACGTTGGCGGTGGCAGAAAGTTGCACGGGCGGGCTGATCGGCAGCATGTTGACCGCGGTGCCTGGCTCAAGTGACGTCTTCCAAGGTGGGTGGATCACCTATTCAAACGCCATGAAGGAAGCGCACCTTGGCGTTTCGCCGCAGTTGATTGCGCAGCATGGAGCGGTGAGTCGCGAGACGGTGATGGCCATGGCTGAAGGTGCATGCGCGCGCTCGGGAGCATCGCTTGCCATTTCCGTGAGCGGGGTCGCTGGTCCCGGTGGCGGGACCGCAGAAAAGCCCGTGGGCACCGTGTGGATCGGTCTGCATGACACGCAACTGGGCACGCGCGCGCGGCGCTTTGTATTTCCTGGTGAACGCGACACGGTGCGAGACCGTGCCGCCAAGACCGCGCTGCAATTGGCACGCTGGTTACTACGCGGCGAGGATGCGCCGATGATTTGGGAGCGGGCAGGGGAAACTACCGATGCACGCGCCGCTCACCAACCGATCAAACGCACCTCATGACCACCGCGCGAACCATTGATCCGCACGCGAAACCAGATCACCCAGTGACTGTGTTTGTGGCGATCGGATCAAATATGGGCGACCGATCCGCGCACATGGATCACGCCTTCCGCGCGCTGGCATCCACGGCTGGCATTCGTCTCCTGCGGCAATCGTCGGTTCATGAGACCGCACCCGTTGGACCGCCGGGGCAGGGTCCGTACCTCAATGCGGTGGCAGAAATCAGCACGGATCTTTCGCCACACGCGCTGTTAGCCGCGCTCCTGCATATTGAAAGTCAACGCGGCCGCGACCGCACCCGCGAGGTGCGCTTTGGCCCGCGCACACTTGATCTTGACATGCTCATCTGGGACGCTTCGCTGCCCAGGTTTGCGCGTATTGACGCTCCCGGACTGACGGTGCCGCACCCGCGGATGCACGAACGGCCATTTGTGCTGCTCCCTTTAGCGGAACTTGACCCTGAAATTGCGCGCCGTGCGGCGGGTAGCCCCGTACACTTTGCTTCCGACTGAGTCCATCGGGCGTGACCGATGCCAGTCATTTCCCTAGGAAACCCCATGCGCACTTCGCTCATCTCAGGTCTGGTTGGCACTGCTTTCATCCTGTCCGCCTCCGTGTGCACTTCCGTGTGCGCGCAGGGCGATGTGCCTGCGCCAACCCGCGTGGCTGGTCAAGTGGATCCGGTCACCGGCATGCCATCCATGGCACCCAAGTCGATGGCGGTGCCATCCGCGGGATGGGCTGACGCTGACAAGACGGATGCCGCCGTAGCGCGCGGAACCGCCGCACTTGAAGCAGCGCAGAAGGCGTACCAAGCCGCCAAGAATCTCACTGATCACACCGAACTCACCATCTCCATGCCCGACGGCGAGCAGAACGAAGTGATCGACATGAGTTTCGGCGCCGGTGATGACCTGATGGTCAAGATGGGCAGCCTGCAGATCATTTCAGCGGGAGGCACGGTGTACTTCGTGCCCGACCAGCCGGCGGACAAGTACCTCTCGCGGAAGATTGAAGGTAACGCCAACGCCACCCTCATCGCCATGTTGCCCGGATTCTCGCTGCCAGCACCAGCCTTGGCCATGCGTCAGCCCGCTGTTGGATCCAAGATCACCGATTCATTTGCCATGGGAGCCAAGGGCGGCGTGGTTGTCAAGGGTTTCCGCGAGCGTGACGGCAAGCAGGAAGTGCTCGTCACTGGTCCGGCTGCGGATGGCGTGGTTTCATGCGATCCAAAGACCAGCCTGATCACTGGCTTCAACATGCTGATGACTCCTGAAGGTTTGCCAGCAAACGTTCGCATTGGCTTCACCGTGAAGTGCGCGCCGTCCACTGCAGCCTTGACCGCGCCGATCGCATTTGATGCCGGTAAGCGCACCAATGTTTCCAAGTTGGAAGACCTGTTCACGCCTCCTGCTGACGAACCTGCTCCTGGAATCACCATCAAAGACGGCCAAGTAGCTCCGCTGGGCGTGCTCACCATGCTTGATGGAAAGTCGGTGGACCTTGCATCGCTCAAGGGCAAAGTGATCATCATTGATTTCTGGGCCACCTGGTGTGGACCTTGTCGTAAGGGCCTGCCGCTTCTGCAGAAGTTTGCAGACTCAATGAAGGGCAATGACAAGGTGGTTGTGTACGCAGTCAATGTGTGGGAACAACAGAAGGGCGAGGAGCTTTCCAAGAAGGTTTCTGAATTCTGGACCAAGCAGGCATTCACCATGAATGTTGCCATGGACCCGGAAGCCAAGCTCATCACTCAGTATGGTTTCCAAGGTATTCCTGCGTGCATCATCATTGGCCCAGATGGCAAACTGGTGAGTTCGCACATGGGCTTTGACGCCGACATGGAGAACAAGCTGGCCGCTGACGTCAACAAGGCGCTCGGTATGAAGGGTGCTGATATGAAGGATGGAGCCGCCGCTCCTGAAATCAAGGCTCCTGAAAACAAGGCACCTGGCACCACCAAGTGATTTCCCTGCCGCAACTGGACGCCGTTCGCGCAGCTGATGCAGTGCGGGCCCGCATCGAGGCAGGGCTTGCGCAGGTTGGCTGCGCGGATGTTCGTACGAGCCGCGCGGAGCGGTTGATTTATGCCACGGATGCAAGTCCGTTCCAGATCGATCCGCTCTGCGCTGTTGTTGTTGGTGATGTCGATGAAGCCATTCGCGTAGTGCAGTGGTGCTCGGGAGAGGGCATTGCCATCTTGCCGCGCGGCGGCGGCACCAGTCTGAATGGTCAAAGCGTGAACGAGGCCGTGGTCCTTGATATGGGCGCGCATTGTCGCCGCGTGCTTTCGATCGACCAAGAGCGCGGCCGTGCGTGGGTGGAGCCGGGCGTCGTGCTCGACAAGTTCAACGCTGATCTGGAGCCGCTCGGATGGATGTTCGCGCCGGACCCAGCCACCAGTAGTCACAACGCCATTGGTGGCTGCATCGGCAACAATTCCGCCGGCGCTCACAGCATTATTTACGGCCGCACGGTTGAGAATCTTTACGCGCTTGATGTGGTGCTCGCTGATGGCACAGTGCATCGCTTGCAAGAGGGCGCCTGTGATCGTGACCCGGCGCAGCGACGAATTGCGGAAGCCATGCGCGCAGTGCTCTGGCCGATCCGCGATGAAATTCGCGCGCGTTTCCCGCGCATTCTGCGCCATGTGGATGGTTACAACTTTGACCTGTTTTTAGATGGCCTTGAGCAGTCCACGCCCGGCACCATGGACCGCGTGAATCTGGCGCATCTGGTGTGCGGCTCGGAGGGAACGCTCTGCACCATTCTTGGTGCAGAAGTAAAGTTGGTGCCGACACCAAAGGCAAAGGGTCTCGCCATCATGGGCTTTGAGTCCGTGGATGCGTCGCTTGCAGCATTGGATGCCATGCTTTCTACTGGGCCTGCCGCCGTTGAGATGATTGACGATGTCATCATTGACATTGCCCGCGGCAACCGCGAGTACGCCAAGTACGTGGAATTGATGCCGCGCCCCGAAGGCGTTGCACTCGGCGCGGTGATGTATGTGGAGTACTTCGGACAGACGCTTGCAGAGGTCGAAGCCAAGTTGAGCGCACTGCGCGAACGGCTTCCGAGTCAGCCGATGGAGCAGTACACGGACGCAAAGCGCATGGCTGAAGCATGGCGTTTGCGCAAAGCTGGCGAGCCGCTGTTGCACGGAGTGAAGGGATTGCGCAGGCCGCTTGGATTTGTAGAGGACACCGCGGTGGACCCTGCCAAGCTGCCCGGATTCATCAAGGAATTCAAGGCGATTCTTGCAGGTCATGGAACGCACGCCAGTTTCTACGCGCATGCCAGCGTTGGTTGCTTGCACATTCGTCCAATGCTTGCGCTCACCGATGCAGGTGATCGTGAACGCGTACTGAAGATTGGCGAAGAAGTGACCGACTTGGTGGTGCGCTACGGCGGTGCCTTGAGTGGCGAACACGGCTCGGGACGATCGCGCACCGCGTTGCAACTGCGTTACTTTGGTGAGACGGTCTGCAACGCGCTTGCTGCGGTGAAAGCGATTTGGGATCCGGCGGGCATCATGAACCCGGGCATCAAGATTGATGTCACGCGCCGCGCCATGCCCATTGAAGATTTGCGACTGGCACCCAACGGCGTTCCGGTGCATCCAGAAGCAAAGAGCACCTTCTTCACCTATGAGAAGGAAGATGGATTTGGTCACGCGATCGAAATGTGTAACGGAGCAGGGCTGTGCCGACGATTGCAGGGCACCGTCACTATGTGTCCGTCGTATCAGGCAACGCTTGATGAACGCCATTCAACGCGCGGCCGTGGAAATCATTTGCGGCTAGCGATCACCGGGCAGTTGGGGGCAAACGGGACGATTGGAACGAGCGGCGCGCCCGGCACGCTTGGTACCAACGGCGCATCTCACGCGCACGCGGACTGGAACCAACCAGACGTGCAAGACACACTTTCCCTCTGCCTCAGCTGCAAAGCATGCAAGAGTGAATGTCCGTCAAACGTTGACATCTCCAAGTTAAAAGCCGAATACACCGCGCAGGGCTATGCCGCTGCCGGCCGCGTGCCGTTCCGTGCGCGTGCGTTTGGGCGTGTGCGCGGCATCAACCGATTGCTTTCGCGCCTGTGGCCGCTGGCCAATCTCGCCAATCGCACTCCGTTTGTGCGCACCGTGCAGAACTGGGTGCTCGGTATCGACACGCGCCGTTCCATGCCGTTGTACGCCGAGGGTCTTGACCGTTGGTACGCGCGTCGCGGCAGCAAGGCAGCACCCGGTGCGCCCGCGGTGGTGCTGTTCCCTGACTGCTTCACCATGTACAACGAGCCGCGCATTGGTCACGCGGCGATCGAATTGCTTGAAGCATTCGGATACCGCGTAGTCCTGCCAACACTCGGCTGCTGCGGCCGGTCCCTCATTTCCACCGGCATGCTTGCCGAAGCCTCGCGCACGTGTCGCGCCACGGCAGAGGGTTTGATGCAAGTGATGGAGCGAGAGCACGCGGTCGCCGTAGTCGGCTGCGAGCCAAGCTGCATGAGCGCCATTCGTGACGATTGGCTGGAACTCAAGATGGGTCTTGATGTGAAGCAATTGCGCGCGTTGGCTGCACAGAGCTTCATGGTCGAAGAGTTCCTAGAGAAGCAGTGGGACGCGCACCCAACGCGCCCCGCAAAGCCTGCCTTCAACCCCGGGAAACTTGCCTTGCACGCCCATTGCCATCAGAAGGCACTGTGGGGCGCGGAATCCAGCGCCGCGATCCTGCGTCGGTACTTCGGCGCGGAACTTGAAGTCTTGCAAACGGGTTGCTGCGGTATGGCCGGCAGCTTTGGCTTTACCGAAGAGCGCTACGACCTCTCCATGAAGATCGCTGAGCAAACAGTCTTGCCAGCCGTCCGCGCCCGCCCCGGCGCCATGGTCTGCGCACCCGGCACAAGCTGCCGCCACCAGATCCACGACGGAGCAGGGCGCGAGACCCTGCATCCCGTGGAAGTGTTGCACCGCGTGTTGGGGTGACCGGGGGTGCCAGGCCGAATGCGAGCGACGCAGCGAGTTCAATGACCGAAGCATCCGGCTCGTAGTTGGACTTATGGACGCACCGATGCAGCGCCGACTGCAGCAGTCCCTCGTCGCGGATGCCGTCGATGCCACCGTGCTCGGAAAGCGATTCGCGGTGCAACACCACTACCGCATCGCGCGACAGAAACCGAAGGGCAGACTTTGCGGCGGTCATTCAGCCAACTCGCCTCACACTGCCCGTCGCCGCGGGCGTCGCGCGAGCGCGGCTGCGAGCCATGCGGCGCTCGGTCCGGGGATCCGGACCACGTCCAGGCCAAACCGGTAGCTGCTCACCTGTGAGTTGTCCAGCTCCATGATCCACAGCGTGTAGGTTCCGGGCCCTAACGGAGGCATGAATCCGACAGAGCCGGGCGAGCCTGCCATCGTGGGAAGTAGGTCCGAGCCGATGCTCGAGCTTCCAAAATGCGCCCATCCAAGGAGCGGCGAATTGACGTTCGACCAGTCCCAGGGGATCGTCACCACCGGCCCGGCCTGCATACCGACAAACGAGAACGCGCCTCCCACGAAGGCGTCTTGCACCAGGAACCGCGTGAGCACGTGCCCGACCGGCACGGTGAATTGCACGTAGTCGAGATCGTGCATTTCCGGCACCAGCGACTGACCGGAGAATCCGGCGATGACGTTCATGCCCGTCTCAAGCGTCACCACCGTCGGCGCCGCGCGATCGTCGGAGAAATCCCCGAACGTCGCCTCGTCGAGGACGATTCCAGCCTGCGCCTGCGACTGTAGAAGAGTCGCCCCGAGGACGGCACCGAGGGCGAGAAGGAGCGTGCCGGTCATGAGAGTCTTCACATGGGGAATTATTCTCCGCGCTCGTGAAGAAGCCGCACGCCTTGCGTAAGGATCCCGCAAAGTTTCGCTCGGCCTCGCTGGCTTCGCTAGCCGTCGCCGTCGCAACTAAGACAGCACCGACGCCCCATCTCGGTGCAGACACCTGCCCGAAACATGCGTGAAATCACAGGGGTAGCCCATATGGGTTACCCCTGTTCGCTTGCATGTCTCAGACGCTTGGCCTCTTCATACACCGCAGCAGGTGGAGCGCGCAGATCCCAGACCAGACCGCACCACGACAGTGCCGTCAAGCCATAGTGAGTCAGATCAATCTCCCACCAATAGAAGCCTTGGCGCTCGGACCCTGGATAGCGGTGATGATTGTTGTGCCATCCCTCGCCCATGGTAATTAACGCCAGCGTCAAACTATTGCGACTGTCATCGGTGGTCTTGAAGCGTCTGCTGCCAATCAGATGCGTCAAAGAGTTGATACAGAATGTTGCGTGGTAGGTCAGCACTGTGCTGACAAAGAATCCCCAAACGAGCATCTGAAATCCAGTGGTACCGAGACTTGGAAACAACGCGTTCAGCGCTACTCCCAAAAAGAAAGTCGCCACGGCGAGCGAAACTGGTGCAACATGGTGATGCTCATTGAGCCAACGCAACTCACGGAACTTGGCCAAATCCTTGACCGCGTCGGTATCTGTCTCAAGATGTTTGGGCGAAAGCACCCAGCCAACATGTGACCACCACAATCCACTGATGATCGGGGAGTGGAGATCTTCAGGTTTATCTGAGTGACGGTGATGATGGCGGTGATGCGCAGCCCACCACAGCGGTCCTTTTTGAGCAGCGCTTGCGCCTACAAATGCCATGACAAATTGAAACACTCGGCCCGTTTTGTAACTGCGGTGCGAGAAGTACCGGTGGTATCCCCCGGTAATGGCAAACATGCGCATGAAGTAAAGCGCCAAACAAACCGCAACCGCCACCCAGGACACTCCGGTTACCAATATGAACAAGCACATCAGATGCACAGCGGCGAACACCACTGCACTGATGACATTGGAGATACTGGTCTTCTGTGCGGTGGTGTCTATGTTCATAGCAATACTGTGTTGAAACGATGCCGCCACTGGAACGAGCCCAGTGTGCGGCAAAGGAGTGTAGGAGCGTCGTTGGCTGGTGTTCCAACAATAGACACTTCAGCGCTAACTTTTCGTCATCATTGTGACCAAATGATTGGTGCGAGGTGGAGTGGGCTTGTGCTCGGATACATGGTTGCATGGCTCCGCCACGTAGTTACACTTTTCCAGCACATGCACCATGCAAAAAAATCCATCGGTTTACGATTGACCCGGTCGGCCATACTGATCGGATTGGTCAGTGCCAACCTTGGCTGGGTAGCCACCGACCCGGTGGATGAAGTGAATATTTTCCTTGGCACGGACTGGGATAGGCGCTTGGACCTGACCACCAGCGCGCAATGCACGCCAGCAGCGATCCGTCCGTTTGGCATGATCTCCCCAGGGCCATTCAACGAGCAGTACACCAACAGCGGATATTCCCATGCAAAGAAATCGCTGATCGGTTTCAACCACACACACCTCTCCGGAGTGGGCGTTGGGTCCTATGGGTTGATCACGCTGTTGCCGGTCACAGGAGACAAGGGATTGGGTACGGTAGTGACCAGCTCTCCTGAGAAGCGCTCCGCTGAGCCTGGGTATTTCAAAGCTGAGTTGGAAGAGGACAAGATCACGGCAGAGATGACCTGCACGAAGCGGGCCGCGATTCATCGCTACACCTATCCGGCGGATGCGAAGAATCAGCGCGTGCTGCTCGATCTGAGTCGGGCCATTTTCAATGACAGTAAAGGAAAGAAACCCGAGGTCTTCGACGGAGAGGTTTCTCTTGTGGGCGATCGAGCCCTGCAGGGTGTGGCTCACACCACCTCTTGGAGTGAGCACCGGACTTGGTTCTATATTGAATTCAACAAGCCGTTTACCTTTGAGAAATTGGACAGCAAGGGCGGGATCGTTCAGTTTGCCAAGGATGATGGCTCCCCGGTGCTCGTGAAGGTGGGCATTTCTTACGTGAGTGAACAGAACGCCCGTGAAAATCTCCAAGCAGAGATTCCTGGTTGGGATTTTGACGCCGTTCGAGCTGATTCCCGCAAGGATTGGAATGACCGACTCTCAAAGCTCATGGTCGAGGGTGGTACGAAGGACCAGCGGGTGATATTCCACACCGCGCATTACCACGCGCTCTTTCATCCCCAGCTTGCGAGCGATGTCAACGGGGAATACCGCGGTCTTGACGGGAATGTCCACAAGACCGACGGTCACCAACACTACTCCGTGCTTTCAACATGGGACACCTTCCGTGCAGCGCATCCGCTCTACACGATCGTTGAGCCAGAACTGCAGCTTGATGTCATCAAGACGATGATTGACGATTACAAGGACTCCGGCTGGGGACCTCGCTGGAAACTGGCCTACAAGGAAGTCTTCTGCATGCCCGGCACGTGGTGCGATGTGATCATCCCCGATGCCTACATCAAGGGCATCCGCGGGTTCGACACCGAGGCCGCATGGGCACTGATGGAGAAGAACGCGACAGTCGATGGACGGCGCGCCAATGTGGAGGAGTACATCAAGTTTGGCTATGTGCCGTCGCCCAGTCACTGGGGAGTCACGCACACGCTTGAGAGCGCGTACTTAGACTTTTCGATGGCGCGTTTTGCCGAGGCCGTAGGCAAGAAGGAAAAGGCAGCGGAGTATGACCGTCGCGCTCTTGGTTACCGCAATCTTTGGGAACCAAAGTCTCAGTTCCTGCGTGGGAAGGACAAGGATGGAAATTGGTCGAAGGTGGACACTTTCAGCCCATTCACTTGGGACGGGAAGGGCAACGACGACTATTGCGAGGGCAACGCCTGGCAGTGGCTCTGGCATGTCATGCAAGACACCCAAGGATTGATTGACTTGTTCGGTGGTGATGCGAACACAGCCAAGCGACTTGATGAGTTTTTCACGGTGCATGGCGGCAACGCGACCGGTTGGCAGGAGGGCGCCAAGAACTTCGGCCAGTATTGGCACGGTAACGAACCAAACAACCACGCGATCTACTGCTACAACTTTGTCGGCCAACCGTACAAGGCAGCGGAGTTGATACGTCGGGTCTTGGAACTGGAATACACCAACGACACCCAAGGGATCAGTGGCAACGAGGACGCTGGGCAGATGTCGGCGTGGTATGTCTTTAGTGCGCTCGGTTTCTATCCATACACCCACGCGGTTCCCCAATATGCAATCGGAACCCCGCTGTTTGACAAGGCGACTCTGAATCTTCCGGGTGGCAAGGTGTTCATGACCGCCAAGAACAATTCAGCGGAAAACAAGTACATCCAGTCGGTGACCATCAACGGCAAGCCATGGGACAAGAGCTGGCTTTCCCATGCAGTCCTGCAGTCGGGCGGCACCATTGAGTTTGTCATGGGTCCAAAGCCATCGGCATGGGGCACGGCTCCAGATTCGCGTCCATTTTCCATGACACCTGCCGCTAAAAAGTAGCGTGGCTACATCACGCGCTCCACGGCATTCGGTGTGATGGCAACGCCTGCGCTCACCCACGGCGCGATTTTCTAGTAGAAATATGGTTCGAAGCCTGTGACCCATGTGACACTCGCCACGAGGCACATGAATTCCGCGTTTTTAAAGCAATAGACACACATTCATGAAGCAGTTACTACTGGTCGCATTATCGCTTCTGCCCCTCACACACCAATCCTTCTGCCAGCAAGTCTCGCCGGTCGATCAGGTCAACACCCTGATGGGGTCTGACTCGGAGTTCAAGCTTTCAAGTGGGAACACCTATCCAGCGATTGCGTTGCCATGGGGAATGAACTTTTGGACCCCGCAAACCGGAAAGATCGGCGACGGTTGGGTCTACTCCTATGACGCTTACAAAATTCAAGGGTTCAAGCAAACGCATCAGCCCAGCCCGTGGATCAATGATTACGGTCAATTTTCGATCTTCCCCCTCACCGGCGAACTGAAGATTGCCGGCGAAGAGCGTGCGAGTTGGTTCTCGCACAAAGCGGAAACCGCTCGCCCTCACTATTACAGTGTCTACCTGGCCGATTACGACGTCACAGCCGAAGTGACGCCCACTGAGCGTGCGGCCATCTTCCGATTCACATTCCCGGAAAACGAAAAGTCATGGGTCATCATTGACGCCTTTGATAATGGCTCGTATGTCAAAGTGATTCCCTCCGAATATAAGGTGATCGGTTACACCACGCGCAACAGTGGCGGTGTTCCGGCGAATTTCAAGAACTACTTTGTCGTTCAGTTTGATAAGCCATTCGCCGAGAGTCCCGTGTGGAGCAATCACAAGATTGTCTTAGGGCAATCGGAATTGACCGACAACCACGTGGGCGCAGCCGTCAGGTTTGCCACAAAAAAAGGTGAACGGGTTCATGCACGAGTCGCCTCGTCATTCATTAGTTTCGATCAAGCCGAGTTGAATCTCAAGGAGTTGCGGCAAGACAATTTCGATCAGGTTTGCCAGGCTGGTAAAGACATCTGGAACAAGGAACTGTCGCGCATTGCAGTGGAAGGCGGAACCTCCGATCAGGTGAAGACTTTCTATTCGTGCTTCTACCGAACCCTGTTGTTTCCCCGCAAGTTCTATGAGTTCAACAAGGACGGCGCCATGGTGCATTACAGCCCGTACAACGGACAGGTATTGCCCGGCCCCATGTTCACCGACAATGGCTTCTGGGACACCTTTCGTGCCGTCTTCCCGTTCTTCAACCTGATGTACCCAAGCCTCAATGCGCAAATCCAAGAGGGGTTGGTGAATGCCTACAAGGAAAGCGGATTCCTTCCGGAGTGGGCAAGTCCCGGCCATCGCGATTGCATGATTGGCTCCAACTCCGCCACGTTGATTGCCGATGCGTACTTGAAAGGTGCCCGTGGTTACGACATCAATACGCTTTACGAAGCAGTTGTCAAGAATAGCACCACCGAAGGTCCACTCAGTTCTGTTGGCCGCAAGGGAGCTGATTACTACAACCGGCTCGGCTACGTTCCGTACGACGTAAAGATCAACGAGAACACCGCTCGTACCCTTGAATACGCGTTTGCCGATTGGACGATTTACAAACTGGCGAAAGAACTCAAGCGACCGCAGGCGGAAATCGATTTGTTCTTGAAGCGGAGTGGCAATTACCGCAATGTGTTTGACCCGGAAACCAAGTTGATGCGCGGGAAGAACCAGGACGGGACTTTCCAAACCCCATTCAATCCCTTCAAGTGGGGCGATGCGTTCACGGAGGGAAACAGCTGGCACTACACCTGGTCTGTGCTGCACGACATTCAGGGGTTAGTGGATCTGATGGACGGCAAGGAAGAGTTTGCGCGCATGCTTGACACGGTCTTTGTGGTTCCACCCATCTTTGATGATTCGTATTACGGTCAAGTGATTCACGAAATCCGCGAAATGCAGATCATGAACATGGGCAATTACGCGCATGGAAATCAGCCCATTCAGCACATGATTTACCTTTACAACTACGCCGGGCAGCCATGGAAGGCGCAGAAGTGGGTGCGCGAAGTGATGAACCGGTTGTATGCCCCAACGCCGGACGGCTATTGCGGCGACGAAGACAATGGACAGACCTCGGCCTGGTATGTCTTCTCTGCCATGGGCTTCTATCCGGTGACTCCTGGGGCCGATCAGTATGTCCTCGGTGCGCCGCTCTTCAAGAAAGTGACCGTGAAGCTCCAAAGTGGCAAGCAAGTGACTTTGAACGCTCCTGACAACAGTGCCGACAACAAGTACATTCAGTCGATGACTGTGAACGGAGCCGAATACAGCAAGAACTGGCTGAGCTTTTCTGACTTGATGAAGGGCGCCACCATCGACTTCAAGATGGGCGATCAGCCAAACATGAAACGCGGAATTGACGACGAGGACGTTCCTTATTCGTTGACCAATGAGGTCACGAAATAGGGACCCAATCTCACTTGGAAATTGCGCTCGAATTTTCTTATAGACAGGAATTACCGTAATGATGAATGCCCCCGCCCGCAGCGACAATCGTTTCGCCTTCATGACCGTCACTGCGCTGTTCTTCATGTGGGGATTCATTTCCTGCATGAACGATCTGCTGATCCCGAAGTTCAAGGCAGACTTCAACCTCACGCAGTTTCAGGCGAACCTGGTTCAGTTTGCATTCTTCGGCGCCTACTTCCTGGTGTCCCTTGCCTACTTCCTGATCTCTGCAGCCAAGGGTGATCCCATCAACAAGATCGGTTACAAGAACGGTCTTGTACTTGGACTCATCATCGCTGGAATCGGCTGCCTGCTCTTCTATCCAGCGGCGGAGACCAAGCAGTATGTGTTGTTCCTTGGAGCACTCATCGTTCTCGGCTCTGGAATCACCATCATTCAGATCGCGGCGAATCCCTACGTCACCATTCTCGGCCCGGAGGCAACCGCTCCATCGCGGCTCAATCTCTCGCAAGGCCTGAACTCGCTTGGCTACGTAATTACGCCGCTCGTCGGCGGCGTCCTTCTCTTTGGATCGAAGGAGCTTTACACGAGCGCTGGCGGCGTCGATGCGGTCAAGGTCCCCTATGTTGGTCTGGGCATCGCCTTCATCCTGCTTGCGGTGGTGTTCAAACTGATCTCGCTGCCTAACTTCCGCCAAGAAGGCAAGGTTGAGGCAGGCGTGAAAGTGTTCCGTCACAAGCACTTTGTTTGGGGATGGCTCGCCATCTTCTTCTACGTTGGCAGCGAAGTAACCGTTGGCAGCATCCTGATCAACTACCTGAACGACCCGAGCGTGATGGGCATGCCAGAGGAGACTTCGGCGAAGTACCTCTCGTTCTATTGGGGCGGCACGATGATCGGTCGCCTCATGGGTGCCATCTCGCTGAGCGGCATCCAACAGTCCCGCAAGTATGTGTTCATGGTGCTCGCAGCAGTCGGCGCGACTGCCGTGATCTTTGCCAACGCAACCTTCAAGGAAAGCCTGACCCATGGTCATTACATTGATCCGGCAACGATCCTTCCCTACGTCGGCATGGTTGCTCTCAGCTTCGCATTCTTCGTTCTTGGCAAATCCAACCCAGGAAAGATGGTGGGACTGTTCGCCTTGGTTGCGATGGGTCTGACGGCACTCTCCATGGGCGCGAAGGGTGAATTTGCCCTCTGGTCGATCATCGGCATCGGCTTGTTCAATTCGATCATGTGGTCGAACATCTTCAGTCTCTCGATCCGTGGTCTTGGTAAAGACACCAGCCAGGGCAGTTCACTGTTGGTCATGATGATCGTTGGCGGTGCAATTATGCCACTCATCCAAGGCGCCTTGATGGATGCCTTTGGTGTGCGAACTTCACTTGCAATCGTGTTGGTGGGCTATGCCTACCTCGTGTTCTTCGGCTTCTATGGAGCCCGAGCTGACGAGCCAACTGGCGATGCGGCAAAGTCGTTGAGCGCAGGCACCTGATGATCCGTACTTGAACACCGTCTCACCACTGTAAAAGTTCCATGGACCTCGCTTCGGATTCCAGAATCGTCATGACGCTCGATGCGGGCGGCACGAACCTGCGCTTTTCTGCGCTGCGCGGTGGCAAGCCCGTTTCGGAGACGGTATCGCTGCCATCGAATGGTGATGATTTAGAGCGATGCCTCGCCAACATTGTGGATGGCTTCAACCGAGTGAAGGCACTTTGTCCGCAGCCACCGTCTGCGATCAGTTTCGCCTTCCCCGGACCGGCTGACTATCCGAACGGCATCATTGGCGATCTTGGCAACCTCCCCGGATTCCGGGGCGGGGTGGCGCTCGGACCGATGCTTGAGGAGAAGTTCGGCATCCCGGTGTTCATGAATAACGATGGCGACCTCTTTGTCTACGGCGAGGCGATCGGTGGTTTGCTTCCTCATGTCAACGGATTGCTTGAGAAAGCCGGCAGTCCCAAGCGTTACAAAAATCTCTTTGGAGTGACCCTCGGCACTGGCTTCGGCGGCGGCATCATTCGTAACGGTGAAATCTTGCTTGGAGACAACTCGGCTTCGGGCGAAGTGTGGCTACTGCGCAACAAGCTCCATCCGACCATGAATGCGGAAGAGGGCGCCTGCATCCGCGCCGTGCGCCGCGTCTATTCGGAGCTCACCGGCACTGCCTTCGATCAAGTTCCTGAGCCGAAAGACCTCTTCGAAATCGCCAACGGCAATCTGGTTGGCAACCAAGCGGCGGCCCGCGAAGCATTCCGACGCCTTGGCGAATCCGTGGGCGATGCAGTCGGCAGCGCGCTCACGCTGATTGATGGTCTCGCCGTGATCGGTGGTGGTGTTTCCGGTGCGTGGCCGCTGTTCCTACCAGCACTCGTCGAAGAACTCAATAGCACCTACACAAGCCCCGCCGGAAACACGTTCCGTCGCCTGATTCCCGCCGCCTTCAATCTTGAAGACCCGGTTCAGTTGGAAACATTTCTCAAGGGTGAAACCCGCACCATCAAGGTGCCCGGTAGCGGCCGAAGCATCGCGTACGACCCGCTCTTGCGCGTCGGCGTCGGCATGTCACGCCTTGGAACGAGTCAGGCTGTCGCCATCGGCGCCTACGCCTTTGCCTTGCAGAAGCTTGGACCCGCTTAGCGCCACGGCCAATCGACATCTCAGTGCGTGGGGCGATCGCTTTCGTCGGCGCTACTCATTCACTTAATCACCCCGTTCTGAAGCCCGTTTATCAAAACCACATCCTTGACCCCGCGCGCTCATTGGTCATAATGACGCCCATGCGTACAGCGAGTTCTTTTGGGCAGTCTCATTCGATTTCTCACTTCGTTTCCGGGGTAGCCGCGCTGCTGTTCGCGCTGCAAGTCACGGCCGGTACCGGGGTCTCCTCTGCCGTTCGTCCAACGCCGTCAGCGCAGGCAACGCCATCCGTCAAGCCCACGCAACCCGCCCAGCCCGACCTCGGCGCCCCTGCGATCGCGGGGCAGGCCATCGACGAAGCAACTGGCTTGCCGTCGTACCTGGTGCAACTCCGCGCTCGCGCGCGCAACACCACTCCCGCCGCCGCAGCTGAACTCATCGACCGCGTGCTGGCCGACACCATCGGTGCCGCCCGCGCGCGCTTCCGTTACGAACACGCCGTCATCGGCTTCGCAGCATCCATGAACCCGGCCGACGCAGCCGCGGTGCGCGCGCACCCGCTGGTGGCACGCGTGGAGCCAGACATGATGGGCGCCGTCGTCAGCATGCCGGAAGGCGCGCCCGCGGATCCCAACACTCCCAATCCGTGGGGACTGCGCCGCATCTCCCAAGCAAACGGTCTTGCACCTGCCTTCACCCCGTGCGGTGCCGACGGCACGGGCGTCACCATGGTGATCATCGATAGCGGCATCAACCCGGATCACACGGAGTTTGCGGGACGCGTTCAGCAGGTCAAGAATTTCTATCCAGGTGCTGGTTCGAACGGCGGACGTGACATTCGTGGACACGGCACGCACGTCGCCGGTTGCGCG
>Ga0247833_1002594_pt1 | contig 26161 bp, 26 predicted proteins | sample LaCruzMarch2015__7_FD_187117 | JGI IMG/M metagenome (GOLD analysis project Ga0247833, IMG submission 187117) | Freshwater microbial communities from meromictic Lake La Cruz, Castile-La Mancha, Spain - LaCruzMarch2015_8m | ecosystem: Environmental > Aquatic > Freshwater > Lake | place: Spain... | reverse complement strand
TGCACAACCAGGAGTTGTTGGTAAAAAAACAAATCTATTTGGTGCGTAATTGAAGGTTGATCTCTTTACCTTTGGTGAGGCACTTTCAGTATTTATCTCAAGCGATACCGACTCAGTTTTAACCGCTAGAAAGTATGAACGAGTAACTGCCGGGGCAGAGGTAAATGTTGCAGTGGCGCTAGCCAGACTTGGATTAAAAGCTGAATACTTTTCTAGATTTGGCATGGATGAGTTAGGTGATGTCATGATCGCCGATATTGCTGCTGAAGGTGTTGCAGTTTCAACTGTAAAGCGAGTACCATTTTTTACCGCTGCCATGGTGAGAAATCCTGGCAAGGATGCACCAGTTGGAATTAGTTATCTGCGCAAGGGTTCGGCAGCTTCAACAATTGAGCCAGCAGATATAACTGATCAGATGATCTCAGCTGCTCGCTGGGTCCACACAACTGGAATTACCTGCGCAATTTCACAGAGTGGAGCAGCAGCTGTCGCCCATACCTTGTCACGCGCAAAAGCACTTGGGGTCAAGAGCAGCTTTGATTTAAATCTGCGTCGTAAATTATGGAGTGATGAAGATGCTGCAAAAACTTTAAATCCATTAGCCAACAATGTTGAATTTCTAATTGGCGGCGAAGGTGAGTATGAGGTTGTCTTCGGCAGCAAAGATGCTAAATCGGTGTTAAAGGATGCAAATGATCGTGGCTGCGTAATTGCCGTTATGACTAATGGTGACCAGCCCCTTAGATACTCGATAAATGGTGAGTATGGTGAAGTGATTCCACCAAAGGTGGTTGCAGTAGATCCAGTTGGCTCCGGGGATGCATTTACTGGTGGCACTATCGCTGGTTTACTAAGTGGAATGGATCCATTAGCAGCCCTGCGCCAAGGAACTAGGTCAGGAGCATCTGTTGCAAGTATGTTTGGTGACTGGACTGGATTACCAACTGGAAGTGGAGGAGTGATTAATGAAAACCGTTGACGCACTTCTCAAACACAAGATTATGGGATTGGTTCGCACAAATGATCAAGCAACTGGTCAAGCGATGGCAGAGGCTATGGTCAACGCCGGTATCCGCGCTATTGAAATAACATTAACAACACCTGGTGCATTAGATATTGTTGAGAAGTTAGCACAAAATAAGGATTTAATTGTTGGCGTAGGTACGGTTATCAGCAAAGAGGGAGTTAAGAGCGCTGAAAAAGCTGGTGCAAAGTTTATTGTTTCACCAAATACCGATACCGATGTAATTGAAAAAACTAAAAGTTTAGATATGGTTTCTATGCCAGGTGTTGCAACTGCAACTGAGGTTGGTCGAGCGTTAAAGGCTGGCGCAGATATTTTAAAGTTATTTCCAGCTAGCACCTATGGTCCAGCACATTTGAGAGCGTTACGGGACCCATATCCAGGGCAACTATGGTGTCCAACCGGTGGCATATCTTTAGGAACTGTTGATGATTGGTTTGCTGCTGGTGCTAATTTAATTGGTTTAGGTGGTCCTTTAACAAGAGGTGGCGTTGGTAAAGTCAGTGAGAATGTAACCGCATTTTTAAATGCAGTTTCATCAGCAAATAAGGTAGGTTAGTAATTATGAAATTAAATGGTCATCATATTTTTGTTACCGGCGGCGCCAAGGGTATTGGTGAAGCGATTGTTCGTGACTGTCTAAAAGAGGGCGCAAAGGTTTCATTTGTAGATATTGATGTCGCATCCGGTGAAAAATTAGCCGCAGAACTTGGCTCATCAGTTAAATTTGTAAAGGCTAGTGTTGCAAAATTTGCAGAGCTTTCTTCAGCATTTAAGGAGGCAACAACAGCATTTGGTGAGGTAACAGGTGTGGTTAATAACGCTGGCGTTAACTCTCACGCCGATCCAGTAACCATGAGTGATAAAGAGTGGGATGACTTTTTTGATGTTGATATGAAGCCAGTTTGGTTAACGGCAAAGCTAGCACTTCCAGCTATGCGCAAAGCGGGCAAAGGATCGATTGTTAATATCTGTTCAATTCATGGACGTCTGACCTACCCAGGATTTTTTCCATATGGCGCTGCAAAATCAGCGGTTCTTGGTTTAACTAGAAACTTAGCTCTTGATGAAGGAAAGTATCAGATTCGAGTTAATGCGGTATCTCCTGGTTACATTCTTACCGATCTAACTAAGGGTTGGTTAAGTACAGAGGCTGGTCGCACCGAACGCGCCACTTCAATTCAACCAATGGGCAGAATGGGTGAGCCGGAAGAGGTTGCCAAAGTAGTTACATTTTTACTCTCTGATAAATCCACATATGTAAGTGGATCTGATTGGGCTGTTGATGGCGGATTAGGAGCACGATCAGCATGATTCTAAATGGCGAGCATTTATTTGTAACTGGTGGAGCAGCAGGAATCGGTGAAGCGATTGTCATTGGTGGCGCTCAAGAGGGTGCAAAGGTCTCCTTTGTTGATATTGATGATGCCAAATCCTTAGCACTTGTTGAAAAGTTAAGTAAAGAGGGCTTTCAAGTTCAGTACCAACGTGCTGATGTGACAAATTATGAAAACTTTGAAAGCGCCTACAAGAAATTAACCGCAACCTATGGTGATGTAACAGTTGCCGTTTCAAATGCAGGGCGTAACTCTTACGCCGATCCTGTTGAGTATCAAGAGGAGGAGTGGAACTCCTTTTTTGCACTTGATCTGAAATCCAGTTGGTACGTTGCCAAGTTATGTTTACCTGCGATGCGTAAATCAAAGTACGGCTCAATTGTAAATATCTCATCCATCCATGGCCGGATGTCTCGTCCAAACTTTTTCCCATACTCTGCTGCTAAAGGCGGCATCGTAGGTTTATCTCGCAACCTAGCCCTTGATGAGGGTAAGAATGGCATTCGAGTTAACTCAGTATCTCCCGGCACAACTGCCACACCATTATTGAAAAGCTACATGGAGACATTTCCTGATGAGAAAGCTCATGCATTATCTGTTGCACCTAATGGTCGATTTGGATCCCCTGAAGAGATTGCAAATGTTATTTTGTTTACACTTTCAAAGGATGCATCCTTTATCAATGGCGCTGACCTAATGGTCGATGGCGCGCTTCACTCGCGCTACGCCTAATTACTTTCTTAAGGTTACAAACTCCGGCGTAAGTTCGGCGATATTTCGCGCACCCATTAACTTCATGGCGGTCTCCATCTCAAAGCGCAATGTATCTACTACCTTTTGCACACCCTCGCGGCCGGCAGCCATCGCACCGTAAAGATAAGCACGTCCAATCAAAACTGCATCTGCACCAAGGGCAATAGCAGCTAGTACATCAGCACCACTCATTACCGCGCCATCAATAAAGATCTGTGTTCCTTTACCTTTTTTACCAACCGCTTTGCGAATCTCTGGCAAAATCTCAAGCGGGACGACTGATTTATCTAATTGTCGTCCACCATGATTTGAAACAATAATTGCGTCAACACCGATCTTGGCTAACTGCTTGGCATCCTCAACTGATTGAATGCCTTTGATTATCAACTTACCCTTCCATACTGAGCGTAGCCACTTCACATCTGCAAAGGTGACTGCTGGATCAAAAACGGTAGCTGCAATTTCAGATAAAGGTTTGTTGAAGTTACGAAAGGTTGCAAACTCAAGTGGGGCGGTGGTTAGCAAGTTCGCCCACCATCTTGGCTTTAGCGCCATATCAAAAAATGTTTTTAAACCGATCTTTGGTGGAACTGTTAAGCCATTTCGAATATCACGCCATTTGATTCCACCCACAGCTGTGTCGACGGTAAGAATTAAGCCTTCAAAGCCAGCATCCTTTGCGCCATATATAAATTGAAGTGATTGATTGCGATCACGCCATAAGTAAAGTTGAAACCAGCGGCGAACTCCGGGAACCTGATCTGCAATCTCTTGGGATGAGGTAGTTCCCATAGTTGAAAGTGAGTAGATCAAATTATTCTCTTCACAAACCTTGGCCACCATTGGTTCACCCTCATAATGCATCATTCTGGTGTAGCCGGTGGGAGCAAAAATTATAGGGAGTGCAGAATCTTGCCCGACAATTCTGGTTGTTAAATCTACTTTAGAGACATCACGTAGGACTCGAGCATTAAATTGCACATTTGAAAAAACTTCAGCCGAACGCTTGTATGAGATCTCATCATTGGCGCCACCATCAACATAATCAAAGACCGCTTTTGGCACACGCTTGCTAGCTAATACTCGAAGCTCGGCAAGGTTGACCGCTTTTTTTAACTTTTGATCTTGAAGGGGAAATTTAGGAAGGGACCAGCCAAGAAGTGGTTTGATATTTTTCCATCTTGGAAACTGTCTTTTCACTACGAAAGTGTAAGCGAAGCAATCTCATTTGGCCCAATTCCACAGCAACCGCCAATGAACTGCGCTCCTAAATCAATCCACTCCTTAATTAACTCATCGGCAAAGCCAACCTCGGTTGTGCCGATCCACACCTTTTTGGTTGCATCCCATAATCGGCCAGAGTTTGGATAGATGATGTATGGAATCGAGGAGTTTGCACTGTTGAGTAAATCTGTAATCAATTCAGGTGCTGTGCAATTAACACCAACCGCCATCGCACTTTGTGCCAAATCAACTGCACTAGAAAATGATTGACCAGCATTACTTTGATTGCCTGCCTTGCATGAGTATGAAACCCAATACGGAATTGGCGAGTCACTTAGTAAATCTAAAAGTACCTCTACCTCTTGCGTATCTGGCATGGTCTCTAGCGCCAAAATATCTGGTTCACTTTCAATTAATGCCATCAATCGCCTTTGATGAAACTCTTTAAGTGCACTTTTTCCAACACCATAATTTCCGCGGTATTCAGAGCCATCGGCAAGAGCTGCGCCATATGGTCCAACTGAGGCCGCCACCAATACATTTTTGCCAGATTGAGCCACTGCATCTTTGGCCAACTTTGTTGATTGAAATAGCGCCTGATCTGTTTGAGAATCACTCCATCCGCGATTGCTGCAGCCAAGGTAGGAGAGTTGGTAGGCGCAGGTGGTGATTATTTCAGCACCTGCATCTATAAAATCTAAATGGGCTTTACCAATTTGATCTGGTGCGGTTTTAATTAACTCACCAGTCCATAGGGATGTAATTAATTTATTCCCATTTAATTCAAGAGCTGTTGATAATCCGCCATCAATTTTCTTCACACACTTATCCTCAAAAAGTTATCACAAGTTTGGTTGGACCAGTATTTCCACTATCTGGCAGATAGGTATCGCCTGGTGCAACCTTCATGTTAGGCAGGCGAGTGGCAAGGGCCTTGAATGCCTCTTTCATATCTAATCTTGCGACGTAGTGACCGATGCAATGGTGCATTCCACCACCAAAACCAAAGTGTGGAGCGCGCTCGGCGGTTATATCAAACTCATTGTTAACAAACTTTCTTGGATCACTGCCGGCTGGAATAGTTAACAGATGAATGGTTGTTCCCGCTTTAATTGTTAACTCTTTGTACTCGATATCAACAGATGCCTCGCGGGATACCCAAGTGATTGTGGGGTTTACTCTCATAATCTCTTCCACCGCCACACGTGCTAGATCTGGATTTTCTCCAAGCAGCTCCCATTGTTTTGGATGATTTGAAAAGGTCTTAATTCCTAAGCCAATTTGATTTCGGGTTGTATCAAAGCCGGCAAATATCAAAAGTGAGACAAGCGATAGTAGCTCTTCATCGGTAATTGCTTTTCCATCCAGGGTTGCCTTTAGCAGGGTTCCGACAAAATCATCCTTAGCGCTAAGCCGACTTTTTTGGATTAACTCACTTGAGATATCTAAGATTCCTTGCAAACCCTCTTCAATTAATGGCAAATCCTCTTTAATAGTTACGCTAAATACATAACCAAGTTTGGTTGCTAAATCAGCGACCTTTGGCCATAACTCATTATCTAAACCTAATAATCCAGTTATAACTCTGGCAGAGAATGGTTCAGCAAACTCGCTCATGAATTCACAACTGCCTTTATCTATAAAGTTATCGATTAACTCATTAGCAAGGGAGGCAAAAAACGGTGCCAGTGGCTCGATCGTTTTTGGCGAAAAGGCAGGACCTGCCAATTTCCGAAGCCGCAGATGATCTTCGCCCTCAACACTTAGTAGCATTTTTTGCCACCAATCAGCTAACAAACCATCCTTAATCCCGTAGTGAGATGGCCATTTTCGAGTTCCCTGAAAGAGTCTTTTATCTTTTAATAAATTGTTGGCATCCTCATAACGTAAAACTGCGATTCCAAAAGGGGTAGTTGCGTACCAATTACCTTCACGCGCATCCATGACTTGCTCAGATCGGATGGAAAATCCTGGCTGATTAAAATCTAGAAAGGCAGCATTTTTCATGTGGGGCGAGTAGGGCTCGAACCTACGACGACCGGATTATGAGTCCGGGGCTCTAACCAACTGAGCTATCGCCCCCATTATTAGCAGGAGTGCATACCTTACACGCTCTTGATCCTGATTATTTGGTCAGAATATGCAGTTTTTTCGATTAACCTCCCGATAGATCAAGATTTTATAAGGATAATCGCGGTATGAAATTACTTCGAGTATTGACCTTATCAATAATAATTCCAACTCAAATATTAATTTTCACGCCGCCCGCTACTGCTGCGCCAATCTATGTTTTTCCAATTGCTAATTGCGTGGCCACATATGGCAAATTCCATCACAGTTATCCAGCCACCGACATTAATACAAAAAGAGGATGCGCATTTGTTGCGCCAACCGCAGGAGTAGTTGATGTGGTTTTATCAAAGGATCTCTGGAGTGGTAAAACAAATTTAGGTAAAGATCGTGGTGGCCTAGCTGTTGGCATTATTGGCGATGATGGCGTTCGATATTACGGTTCGCATTTATCAAAAATCGAGCCTGGAATTGCTGCGGGAGTACGTGTTGCTGCCGGTGCCAAATTAGGAGAGGTTGGAAGTACTGGATCTGCTCGCGGAACTAAACCACATCTGCACTTTGGTATCTCATGGCCAACAGATAACAGTATTTGGTGGGTAAGAAGAGGTGTTGTTGCGCCATGGAGATTTCTAGAGGCGTGGAAGAGTGGTAAAGATTTATCTCCTGCAAAAGCTGTTAATGCAGCAAAGATAAGGTTGGGTGAAATTCCACCTGAACCAAAAAATGAGGTTAGGAAATAAATAAGGGCCACGATTTCTCGTGACCCCTAAAATTCGAGTTAAAAACTCGAGTTAATGGTTATTTAAGCAGGATTTACAGCGTCAGCCTGAGGACCCTTAGGACCTTGGACTACTTCGAATGTAACTGCTTGACCCTCTTCAAGAGACTTGTAACCGTTTCCTTGGATTGCTGAGTAGTGAACGAAAACATCTTGTCCGCCACCATCAACTGCAATGAAACCAAAACCCTTTTCAGAGTTGAACCACTTAACTGTACCTGTTGCCATTTAGCTTTTATTCCTTCGATTATGTTTGACACTTATTAATTCAATAAGCGCCGGTCTTTCTTCTTACAGCTAGACCCAATCAACAAACCGTGGAACGGGTACTGCCAAGCGTCGGACTGAGGCGAACTTTACCCTGCTATTGAGGAATAGCGAAAAGAGATGTATACATCTCTTACTAAGCATTACTGCACTTCAGAGCTAAATGGGCTGGGGAAGGTCACATATAGTGATCTGAAGTGAGGAAATAATGAATAAAGCGGTTTTTTACGCTGGTGATCTGCGGATTTACTCTGTGCCATCAGCCTTAATTGCCCATGTTGAATGGGCTATCAAGCAGCAACTTGGCCAATCTCATCAATTTGATTGGATCCCGCAACCCTTATCTCCTGGTGCATTTGCCCTGGAAATGAGTTGGCGAGGGCCCACCAATATTGCTGGCAAATTAGCTATTGCATTAAAGAGTTGGAACTTAATTCGCTTTGAAATTCATGAGAGTAATTCAAAGTACTTAGATGGCATCTTGTTTAGGTGCACACCAGATTTAGGTTTACATCAAATAAGTGCTGGCCCTACCGGAGAGTTAATGATTAATGAGAATTCGATTAAAAGAGTTATTGCAACGGCAACTAGCCAAAAGAAATTAGTGAGTAATCTAGAAAATATTCTGGGGAGTGAGTGGGATAGTGAATTAGAACCATTTCGCATTGCGCTCGCAGAGATTCATCAACAAAAGTTCAGCCAAATTGGCTAGGATAGGGTTATGGAAAATAATGAACGTAATCGCTTTGTCGCAATAATCGCAGCCGCAGCTGTTTTATCCTCTGGCTTAACTCTTGGCCTATTTCAAGTTGGTGGCGGATTAGCATCTCGTTCAGCAAATGCAATTACGGTAACTGGCACTGCATCTGAAGATGCAACTGCAGATAATGCAGTCTGGACCTTAAATTTAAATGAGTCACAACCAACATTAGCTTCATCAGTAAAAAAGATTGATGCAACTGCAGAGTCATTGAAAAAGTACTTATTAAATGGTGGAATTGATGAGGACCAAATCGAGTACGGTCCAATCAATAGCAATGCAGTACCCGAATACAATAATGGCAACCCAACTGGTCGGGTTCTTGCCTATCAGGCTTACCGCACAGTTACTGTGCGAAGCAAAGATGTAAAGTTAATTGAGAGGTTAAGTAACAATATTGGCTCATTACTTGCAACAGGAGTAAATGTGGGAAATTATGGACCGGCTTACTACATTTCAACTTTAGATCAGATGCGATCAAAGCTACTTGCCGCAGCTATGAAGGATGCGCAAGAGCGAGCAAAGGCGATCACCGAGGCGGTTGGCGGAGGTGTTGGTCCATTGTTATCTGTAACAAGCGGTCCGACTCAGGTCACAACCATAAACTCCCTCGAGCGTGCTGCTGGTGGTGTTTATGATGTTTCAACCATCGAGAAGACGGTAAACGTTACATTATCTGCAAGCTTTAAATCTAACTAGCTATCAGTAACTCAATCTTCTCTGGATCAGATTCAATTTGATACAGAAAGGATAATTCACTTCTGAGCTTTGCCGGCTTTACCGTTTCAATCAAAACTTTGATTGATTCAATTACCATTAAGATCATAGCTGCAGGCAATAAATCAACACTGCGCTTGAAGAACCAGGGCGTACCATTTCGTAGCATCCACTTTATCTTTTCGGTACGAGATTTTATATTAACCTCAAACTTTGATGGAATTGAAATTGCCCAGCCACGTTTGCGTAACTGTTCTGCGATCTTCCTAGCCAACATAAAGTGGCCAGCTGGCCCTGGGTGCATTCGATCAATATGCCAATTTCGCAAATTGTGAACATCCTCAATGCTTCTGGTTTTGACTGAAACAATCTCAAATTCGAGGGCAATTTTTCGGTAGACCGCATTAACTGCATTTACTCGCTTGTTTAAAACTCTGCCCAGCAACTTTGGTAATTTAAGCAGTTGCAGGGGATCATGTAATTCGACCATGACAATCTCACTACCAAGTGCTAATAGGTTACGGCAGATGTATTGCAAATTTTCATGGAGTGAAATTGGATCAAAACCATTTCTTAGTAAATCATTTCCACCCACAATCACGGCACAAATATCTGGGTTTAGTTGCAATGCTTTCTCTAATTGGACCTGGGCAACCTCAGATGATTTTGCTCCTGGACGAGAGAAGTTAAAGTAATCACAACCATCTTGAAAATTTTCGGACAGAAATCCCGCCCATCCGCGAAACACTCCTGTCTGCACCTCATCACCGGTTCCATATGCAGCACTGTCTCCGAGTACAACAAAGGTAGGACGTACTTTGACCGCTTCTAAAATCATATCTAGGCCGCTTTTAATCTTCGTTTTGTGGAGTACATGCGAGGTTTTGCATCATGGATGCTTAGCATTTGATCTATTGTGTTACGCCAAGAGTATTTTTCGGCACGAATTCGTGCGTTCACCCTAAACTTATTATTAAATAGCACTTGCTCAACCGCAGCAGCAAAGGCCGTGCCATTATTTTCGGCAACCAAGCCTGCTTGATCATCTTGATCAATTCCTAAAATTTCACCCACTGCGCTGCTAGAAGATGCAACTACCGGCACGCCCGAGGCAAGTGTTTCAAGTGCCGACAAACAAAAGGTTTCTAATGGACCAGGCGCCATCACAACATCAGCGCATGATAAATATTGAGCAATCTTTTCTCTGCTGGCTACGTAACCGACCATATTAACTGGTAGGCCTACAGTTTGTTTTCTAAATTTACGCCAAAGGGCTCCACCGCCAATGACAACTAGTTTTGCATTAACGCCACGTTTTCGTAATTCGGTTAACGCTTCCAACACTCGTTGCGGCTCTTTTTCTGGCGATAATCTGCCACAGTACATAAGTAGAAAATCATGTGAGCCCTTTAACTCTCGTTTTAGCCTTCGGTCAAAGCGGTCAGGAGTAAAGCTTTGTAAATCAACACCAAGTGAGATCTTTCTTAAATTTGATATACCAATTGCCTTAAACTCGGCACCCGCAAAATCAGTTGTGACTACTACTTGGTCAAATCTTTTAGAGAGCCTACGGTTTTGAGTGTTCACAAGAAATCTTCTAAATAAGGTTGGTATATAGGGAAAGAAGCGTTTAGCAAGTCCAGATAAGGTTTCATGGCTAAAGACGACAGATGGAATCTTCATCTGTTTTGCCCACTTACCAACTTTGAAAAGGGTAAATCGATCAGAAATTTCTAGTCGATCAGGCTTTAGGTATTCAAGCAGGGTGAGTAATTGCTTGTTACTTTTTATTACTTGATATCCACCAGTAAATGGCAATGTTCTGCTAGGTAGTTCGATTCTAGTCCCAAATGGCGTTGTTTCTTGAAAAAATCTGGGACCAGGAACGATGTAAATAAAATCATGTCCATATCGTTTATAACCTCGGCCTAATTCATGGATAGTTGTTTTAATTCCCCCTGAGGTAGAGCCGTAAAAATTAGCAATATGAATGATTCTCACGCCACTACTTCCTGTCGCTTGCGTCCAACGATTGCTTTATCGTTGATTAACTCCTGGTAGTGATTGATTAGCTCCTGATTAATTGAGGACCAGGTCCTTGATTTGACTGATTCACGTGTTGCAATTCGCATCTGTTTATGATCCACCCGTGAACGGTGAGTTCGGATGATTTTTTGTAACTCTCTCTCATCTTTCGTATTTACAATGTAACCAGTCTTGCTATTTGTTACCAGATCTGCTGGCCCACCAGTATTTGGCACCACACAAGGAATTCCAGATGCCAGCGCCTCTTGTACTGCTTGGCAAAAGGTTTCACGAGGTCCTGGATGAATAAATAAATCAAAGCTGGCATAAATTTCAGCCAACTCTTCGCCGCTTTTAAATCCTAGAAATATAGCATTTGGTAATTGTTGTTCCAATCTCTTTCGATGGGGCCCTTCGCCAACAATTACTAACTGCAGAGTTGGATCACCAGCAATAGCTGCTAAGTCACTAACTCTTTTTTCTTGTGCCAATCTGCCAACAAAGCCAACTATTAATCTGCTGCGATCTGAACCTTTCCATTGATTGCGCAATTTATGATTTCGCTTATTTGGAGTAAATAACTCTGCATTTACACCACGGCGCCACAGGTAAACATTTGGCACATCAGCTAGATGAAGATCAAGGCAAGCAGAGGTTGATGGCGCTAATGTGCGATCAGTTTGGGCATGAATTCGATAAAGAATTTTCTGCAAAGATTTTTCTGCGCTACCAAAACCATATTGTTTGGCAAAGCCACCTAAATCTGTTTGATAGACCGATAGGGTCGGTATGCCAAGCCGCTTGCCGATCTTGGCCGCATAACTTCCAAGCGCAAATGGTGACGCCAAGTGAATAACATCGGGTGCAAAACCGTCAATTAGATGCTCTAATCTTTTTTGCGGCAAACCCATCGGCATTCCAACAGGTAAAAGATTTTGTAGCGCGATTGCAGATGTTGTTCTTACGGGATATCCCGCGTACTCGCTGGGAGTGCCCTCAGAACTTGGAGCAATTACCAACGCTTGATGTTTCTTCTCCTGTAGGTGTTCAAGAATTCGAAGTACTGAATTGGTAACACCGTTGATGTTGGGAAGAAAGGATTCTGTGACGACCGCTACTCTCATGGTTTAAAGGATCAGGTGTGATCAAAGCCTCAACTATAGATTTAGGTTAAGTGTTGGTTAAGGGTGGGTGAAAGATTGGCTCGCTTGCTGGAACTAGTAATCTTCGGGGTATGAAGATTGCGGTTTGCGTAAAGCAGGTACCAGACTCTTGGGCTGAGAAAAAGATGGCTAATGGTCTATTAGATCGCGCAAGTGTTGATGCAGTTTTAAATGATTTAGATGAGTACGCAGTTGAAGAGGCGCTGCGAATTGTTGAAGCAAACTCAGCATCTGGCGAGGTTGGCGAAGCAAGTGGTCACTCTGTAACTATCATTTCAATGGGGCCAGAGCGCGCAACTGAAGCACTTCGTAAGGCACTTTCAATGGGCGCCGATGATGCAATTTTAATTAGCGATGCTGCATTATCTGGATCTGATGCACTTGCTACCTCACTAGTTTTAGCTGAAGTAATTAAAAAAGGTGGTTACGACCTAGTTATTTGTGGAACTGAAAGTACAGATGCACGTATGAGCGTTGTTCCTGCAATGTTGGCAGAGCGTCTAGGTATTGCGCAACTAACCTTTGCCGGCAAGGTGAAGGTAGATCCAGCTGCTGCAACAGTTGAGATTGATCGAGTAACTGAGTTTGGTACTGAAACGATGAATGCAAAGTTTCCAGTTGTGTTATCGGTAATTGAGAAGATTAATGAGCCACGTTACCCATCATTTAAAGGAATTATGGCGGCGAAGAAAAAGGTTATTACAACTATGTCACTAGCTGATGCTGGTGTTGCCGCTTCAGATGTTGGCTCATCTGCAGCTTGGTCAACTGTTAAGGATGCACTTCCTCGTCCAGCACGTACAGCTGGCATCAAAGTTACTGATGAGGGCGAAGGCGGCGCAAAGTTAGTTGATTTCTTAGTAGAGAAGAGATTGGCATGAGTTCAGTAATCTTTTTAGTTGATCACAGTGGTGGCAAGATTTCGAAAGCCGCGGGTGAGCTAGCAACCTTTGCAAAAGGTGTTGGTCAATCAGTTGCCGTCGTTTTATCCAGCAATCCAGCCGAGATCATTACTCAATTAAGCGCCTTCGGTGTAGATAAGGTGATCACCGCATCTGGTGATTGGGATAAGTACTCATCAGCGGCAGCAGCCGAAGCATTGGCACAAATTATGGAGTCTGAAAAACCAGTAGCAGTTTTAATTACCTCATCTGCTCGAGGCAAAGAGATAGCTGGGCGATTAGCTGTTAAGAGCAAATCAGGAATTATTACGGATGCGATTAATGTTGATAAAGATTTAATTACAACTCAATCTGTCTTTGGCGGTTCAACAACAGTTCATTCTGCTGTAACTACTGGAACTCCAATTATTACCTTGCGCTCTAACTCAATTGAAGCGGTTGCCGCACCATCTACTCCGACAGTTTCCGAGTTTGCTGTAAATGTTTCAGATAATGCAAAGCTATCAACAGTTACTGCAGCCACTCCAGCGGTAAAGGGTGGACGACCAGAGTTAACTGAGGCATCAATTGTGGTTTCTGGTGGACGTGGTACAAATGGAGATTTCAAACCTGTAGAAGCCTTTGCTGATTCATTAGGAGCTGCAGTTGGTGCATCTCGTGCTGCAACTGATGCTGGTTGGTATCCACATACTCATCAGGTTGGCCAAACTGGAAAGACTGTAAGTCCACAACTTTATGTTGCTGCTGGAATCTCTGGCGCGATTCAACACCGTGCTGGTATGCAAACCAGTAAAACTATTGTGGCTATCAATAAGGATCCAGAGGCACCAATTCTTGAACTTGCAGATTTTGCAGTAGTTGGAGATCTATTTAATGTGTTGCCACAGGCTACGCAGGCAATTGTTGCCCGCAAAGCTTAATTACGCTTAATAACTGCTCTATCACCGCCTGGCTTTAGACTAGGCAAATGGCCGTTGATTCATCTCAGATCTACTTTGATCATGCCGCAACCACACCAATGGTGCAGCCGGCAATTGATGCCTTAACCGCCCAATTGTTAAAAACTGGCAACGCCTCTAGCTTGCACAGCACAGGTCGCTCGATTCGAAAAGAGTTAGAAGAGGCTCGAGAATCAATTGCAAAAGCTGCAGGATGTTCAGCGATCGATGTAATTTTCACTGGTACTGGAACTGAAGCGGATAATTTAGCTATCAAAGGTTTGTACTGGCTGGGTGCAAAGGCTGGCAAAAACATAATTATTACCTCAACCTTTGAACATCATGCAGTTATGGATCCAATTAAATGGTTGCAAGAGCATGAGGGTGCAACTGTTATCGAGATTCCAGTCAGCAAAACGGGATCACTTGATTTACCTGCGCTGCAAGCTGCGGTTACTCAACATGGCGCAAAGGTAGCTTTTATCTCAATTATTCACGCAAACAATGAGATCGGAACTGTTCAACCAATTGATCAGGTAGTCAAGATCGCCGGTGATATTCCAGTTCACTCCGATGCAGTGCAAAGCTTTGGCAAGATTGATTTTAACTTCAACCAACTTGGATTAACCGCAGCAACTATCAGTGCACACAAGGTTGGTGGCCCACTTGGTGTTGCAGCTTTAATTCTTAAAAAAGGTGTGAATATTGAGCCAGTGCTTCATGGTGGCGGTCAAGAGCGAGATATCAGAAGCGGCACCTTTAATGCACCCGGAATTATCGCCTTTGCCGCGGCTGCAAGTAATGCGATGATACATATGCAAGCTCGCGATGCGAAGATCAGAAAATTAAAGAGTTTTTTAATTACCAAAGTTTTAGCAGCAGTTCCTGATGCTTGGGTAAATGGTCAATCAGAAAACTCATTGCCGGGTGTAGTAAACATAACCTTTCCAGGAAGTGATAATGAGGGGTTGTTATTACTTCTTGATATGGCAGGAATTGCTTGTTCTACTGGCTCTGCTTGCAGCGCTGGTGTGCATCGACCAAGCCATGTCTTAATGGCAATTGGTTTAACCGAGGATGAAACAACATCATCTCTGCGATTCTCACTTGGCGATTCAAATACTGAAGAAGAGATCGATAAGTTGGCTTCAGTTATTGCATCGGTGGTTGAAAAATCTAAATCTGCAGCAAATAAAAAGGTATCTAATTGAGCGGTAAATTAAAGGTAATTGCAGCCATGAGCGGTGGCGTTGATTCCGCCGTAGCTGCAGCACGAGCGGTGGAGGCAGGACATGAGGTAATTGGTGTGCACTTAGCCTTATCTAGCAATCCGCAAAAGTACCGTTCCGGCGCACGAGGTTGTTGCACAGTAGAGGATTCACATGATGCCAGGCGGGCTGCGGATGTAATTGGTATTCCGTTTTATATCTGGGATATGGCAGAGCAGTTTCATGCCGGAGTTGTCGAAAACTTTTTATCAGAGTACCAATCTGGTCGCACCCCAAATCCATGTCTGCGCTGTAATGAGAAGATTAAGTTTGAGGCGGTCCTTGTCCGAGCTAAAGCACTTGGTTTTGATGCAGTTGTAACTGGCCATTATGCAATTACTAAAGAGGTTAATGGTGTTAAAACTCTAAATCGAGCGGTAGATCCAGAGAAAGATCAATCATATGTTCTTGCGGTATTAACTGCCGATCAAATCAATGGTGCGATCTTTCCATTGGGTGACACCGTTAAGGATGATGTTCGCAAAGAGGCGCAAGCACGTGGTTTATTTGTGGCAAACAAGCCAGATAGCCATGACATCTGCTTCGTACCATCAGGTGATAACGCTGGCTGGTTGCGCGAGCGTTTGGGCTCTGAGGTTGGTCCGATCGTTGATCAAAGTGGAAAAGAGTTAGGGCAGCACAATGGTGCATACACCTTCACAATTGGACAGCGCCGCGGTTTGAATTTAACTGTGCCAACGCCAAAGGGTGAACCAAGGTATGTATTAAGTATTGAACCAAAGACAAATACAGTTGTAGTTGGCACACATGAAGCGCTTGCGGTAAATAAAATTGTTGGTCAGCCACCTATTTGGTGTGGTCCAGTACCTGATTTAAATAAAGTTTATAAAGGTTTTGCCCAAGTTCGAGCCCATGGTGAGCCTCTGCCTACCAAGTATCAATTTGATGGCACTCACTTAATCGCTGATTTAGATCAACCAGTATTTGGCCTGGCAACTGGTCAGGCTTTAGTTATTTACGAAGATGATCGGGTGGTTGGTTCTGCCACAATTTCGGAGACCTTTTGATGGCTGATTCATCTAGCAAGGAGATTCGCCACAAGATTCAAGAGTTATCGGAAAGCATAAAAGATCATCAATTTCAATACTATGTAAATGATAAGCCAAGCATTACCGATACCGCTTTTGATAAGTTGTGGCAAGAGTTAATTGATCTAGAGAAAAAGTATCCACAATTTAAGTTAGCTGATTCACCAACCTCTGATGTGGGTGGCGGCTTTGCAACACATTTCGAACAATATGATCACATTGAAAAAATGGTGTCCCTTGATAATGTATTTGATCAAGATGAGCTAAATACCTGGTTTGATCGGATTGAAAAAAGTGGGGCAAAAAATAGCTGGCTCTGCGAGGTTAAAGTAGATGGCTTAGCTATTAATTTGCTTTATGAAAAGGGTAAGTTAACTAGGGCGCTAACTCGCGGAAATGGCACCACTGGTGAGGATGTAACTTTAAATATTAAAACCATCGATACCGTGCCATTGCAATTATCAGGTAAGAAAATTCCAGAGCGGCTTGAGGTTCGGGGTGAGGTATTTTTTCCACTTAAAGCATTTGATGAGTTAAATGATTCACTTGAAGAGGCGGGGAAACAACGGTTTGCTAATCCAAGAAATGCAGCTGCTGGATCGCTTCGACAAAAAGATCCCAAGGTAACTGCATCAAGACCACTAGATCTGGTTGTGCATGGCATCGGTGCAGCTGATGGTATTTCCTTTGAACAACAAAGCAGCGCCTATGAATTGTTAAAGAGCTGGGGCTTGCCAACTAGCAATCGATTTAAAGTAGTTGATTCGCGCAAGGCGGTTATTGATTTTATTTCGCAGTATGAAAAACACCGCCATGATGTCGAACATGAGATAGATGGGGTTGTCATAAAGGTAAATGAGATAGCAGTTCAAAATGAGTTGGGATTTACCAGTCGAGCCCCTAAATGGGCGATCGCCTTTAAGTATCCACCTGAAGAGGTAACCACTAAATTGTTGGATATCAAGGTAAGTGTTGGACGCACAGGTCGAGTAACACCCTTTGCATTTATGGAGCCGGTAAAGGTTGCTGGTTCTACCGTTACAAATGCCACATTGCACAATCAGGAAGAGATTATTCGCAAAGGAATTTTAATTGGCGACACAGTTCTAATTCGTAAGGCGGGCGATGTAATTCCCGAGGTTCTAGGCCCAGTTATAGAGAAACGAAGTGGCAAGGAAAAAGCATTTGTCATGCCAACTATCTGTCCAGATTGCGGAAGTAAGTTGCGTGCAATTACCGAGGGCGATGTTGATATCCGTTGTCCAAACAATCAATCATGTCCTGCACAATTAATTGAACGGCTTTTTTATATTGGCTCACGCAGCGCATTAGATATTGATATTCTTGGGTATGAAGCAGCGGCTGCTTTACTAAAGGATGGTTTGGTTAAGGATGAGGGTGATCTCTTTGCGTTAACTGAGAAGGATCTAGCTAAATCTCAATTTTTCTTAAAGAAGGATGGCGCATTAGGTGCAATTGCAGATCGATTCATAATTGGATTGCAAACGGCAAAATCTCGTCCCTTATGGCGGGTACTTGTTGCACTTTCAATTAGACATGTTGGACCAACCTCGGCCCAAGCATTGGCTAATAAATTTGGTTCAATCGAGGGCATTAAAGCGGCCTCAACTCAAGAGCTAGCAAATACCGAAGGTGTTGGCGCTGTGATTGCAGATTCAATCTCCGAGTGGTTTGGTGAGAAGTGGCATCAAAAAATTATTGAAAAGTGGGAAAAATCAGGGGTTGTATTAGTGGATCAAAAGCCAAAAAATAATTTAAAACAAACACTTGCTGGGTTAACAATTGTGGTTACCGGCTCACTTGCGGATTTCACGCGAGATGGAGCAACTGAAGCGATAATCTTGCGTGGCGGTAAATCCTCCTCATCCGTCTCTAGCAAAACTGATTTTGTTGTTGCGGGCGATGCTGCTGGATCGAAATTACAAAAGGCTGAGGAATTAGGAGTCCCCGTGCTGGATGAGGCGGGTTTCAAGTCGTTATTAGCTAATGGGAAAGGCTAAACTAGGAATATGAACTTACTAAGTGAAGTCACCCGCGAACTTCCAGCTTCTCCAGTCTTTTTTGGTCTCTTTGCCTTTGGTGTCTTGTCATTGCTTCTCTACTTAACACTTCGAATTGATCGGTAATAGAATCCAAAAGATCGCAATTGTTGGTGGCACCTTTGATCCAATTCATCTAGGCCACTTAAAGATCATCTCTGAGGTCGCCAAAAAATTTGAAAAGGTAATTGTTATTCCAACTGGTGATCCATGGCTTAAAGCAGCAAAGCCAATTGCAACTGGTGAGCAACGGGTTGCGATGGCACAAACAGCGGTTAACTCATTAAATCTGGCTGATCAAGTTGTAGTTTCATCGATTGAGGTTAAGCGAGCTGGCCCAAGTTATGCAATCGATACTGTGACTGCACTAAAAGAAATTTATCCAGATGCCAGCTTTACCTTGGTCTTAGGAAGTGATGCAGCGAGAAACCTAGATAAATGGCATCGCAGTGATGAGTTACAAAAATTAGTTGAAGTATTGGTTGTAAAGCGAGCATCTGTACCAGCAAGTGAATTTTCCGAGATTCAGATCGATGCGCCAGAGATCTCATCTACTGAAATTAGAGATAAGGTTGCGCATTCACAGGAGATAACCGATCTTGTTACTCCTACAATCTCCACCTTTATTAAGGAGCACCAGCTTTATGTCAGTCAGCGCTAAAACCATTGAGCTAACTAAGTTAGCTGCACAAGCATTGGCAGATAAACTTGGTGAGGATATTTCAGCGATTGATCTCTCCGAGCAATTAGTTTTAAATCAAGTTTTTTTGATTGCCACTGGAAATAATGAACCTCAGTTGGATGCGATGGCGGATGAGGTGCAACGCAGATTGCGCGAGATTGGTGAAAGGCCAGCACGAGTTGAAGGAACCGGACAATGGATCCTGCTTGATTACAGTGATTTAGTTGTTCATATTCAAAGCAAAGAGTTGCGCTCTTACTACATGTTAGATCGGCTTTGGAATGATTGTCCAAAGATTGAAGTTGCGGTTAAATAGTAATTATGAGCGAGGCAAATCTAAAGGTTGTTATTTGGCGACATGGCCAAACTGATTGGAATATTGAAAACCGCTTTCAAGGACACAGTGATATCCCATTAAATAAGGTGGGCGAGTATCAAGCACGCGAAGCGGCAAAGGTCTTAGCAGGCATGAATCCAGATCGAATCATTGCAAGTGATTTGCTTCGAGCCAAAGCAACGGCGCAAGCACTTGCAGATTTAGTTGATTTACAGGTTGAGATTAATCCACTTCTGCGCGAAACAAATGGTGGTAAGTGGGAGGGCAAGACTGGCCCTGAAAATCGAATTGAAGATGGCGAGTACTTTGTTAAGTGGATTGATGGTCATGATGAGCCAGCTGGTCATACTGGCGAGCGACGCAGCGAGGTTGCTGCTCGCGCTGTTAGTGTGGTTGAAAAAGAGAGCAGTAACTTCTCTGGAACTTTAGTACTTGTAACTCATGGTGGAACTGCGCGTTGTTTACTGGGATCAATTCTTAAATTACCAATGCCACAATGGGGCGTAATCGGCGGCTTATCAAATGCATGTTGGTCGGTGCTAGAACTTACAAAACATCATGGTGATTCTCGTTGGTACTTGGCAGAACACAATGCTGGTTCACTGCCTGAGCCTGTCTTTGGAGATGATGCAGTTAATTAGATAAGGTCAGCACTCAACACACTCCATTAATTTGGAGATGGGGCTGTAGCGCAGCTGGTAGCGCACTTGCATGGCATGCAAGGGGTCAGGGGTTCGACTCCCCTCAGCTCCACGTAAAAATAAATTAAGAAAAATAGGGGAGCGCAAAGTGGAGACGGTAACAATTCCAGATCGCTGGAGTGCTGCCAATCTGCCTGATCTTTCGGGAAAAAGATTTTTAATTACCGGCGCAACAAGCGGTATCGGCTTGGCGGCAGCAACTGAGTTAGCCAGGCGAAATGCAAAAGTAATCATCACCGCTCGCAGTGCGGCAAAGAGTGAAGCAGCTAAAAAACAAATTGGGCCTGGATTAGTTGAAGTACTAGAGCTTGATCTAACTGATCTGGCATCAGTTAAAAAAGCAGCCGAATCAATAAGTGATGATCTTGATGTTTTAATTTTAAATGCCGGTGTAATGGCGACACCATTTGCCAAAACTAAGGATAATTTTGAGTTACAAATGGGAACCAATCATTTAGGGCATTTTGCCTTTGCCGGATTGCTTCACCAAAAAGTTCGCGAACGAATGGTTGTTGTCTCAAGCTTTGTGCATCGCATGGGAAACTTTGGCGATAACTCGCAAATTGCAATTAAGGATATCTGTCTAGGTATTGGTAAGTACCAACCTTGGGCTGCTTACAGTGCAAGCAAATTAGCAAATCTATTATTTGTAGCTGAACTTGAGAGATTGCGGATTCAAAATAATTGGTCATTTAAACCGATTGCAGTTCATCCAGGTTACTCAAATACAAATTTGCAAGGTGTTGCACCGCAGATGAAGGGTAATAAGTTAGAGGCACAGGTGATCGGCGGAATGAATAGTATTTTCGCTCAAAGCGCTGCCCGAGGTGCGCTACCAACATTATGTGCATCGGTCTTTTCAGATTTAATGGGAGGCTCATTTATCGGACCAAATGGTTTGATGGAGATGCGTGGTTATCCAAAGTTAACGCGTGCACGAGCCCTGGCATATGATCAAACATTGGCTAGAAATCTTTGGGAAGTAAGTGAAGAGTTGACCGGAATTAAGTGGCTAAAAAATGCATGAGGCTTATGATTTTAAAGCGGTTCAGGATAAGTGGTTGCCCGTCTGGGACAAGCTGCAGCCATTTAAATCTGGCAGCGATGATGATGCCCGGCCAAAGAAGTATGTCTTGGATATGTTTCCTTATCCATCGGGTGATCTTCATATGGGACATGCAGAGGCGTATGCACTTGGCGATGTAATTGCCCGTTACTGGGTTCAAAAAGGTTTTAATGTTATGCACCCAATTGGTTGGGATGCATTTGGATTACCAGCTGAAAATGCTGCAATCAAACGTGATGCTGATCCGCGCGAGTGGACCTACGAAAATATTGCAGTTCAAAAAGCCTCGATGCGCCGATACGCCTGTTCATTTGATTGGGATCGAACTCTTCATACCTGCGACCCCGAGTACTACAAGTGGAACCAGTGGTTATTTTTACAGATGTACAACAAGGGTTTGGCCTATCGAAAAGATTCAGCGGTTAACTGGTGTCCAGATTGCCAAACTGTTTTAGCTAATGAGCAGGTAGTTGCTGGCCTTTGCGAGAGGTGCGATAACGCAGTAACAAAGAAGAAGTTAAATCAATGGTACTTAAAGATCACCGATTACGCCGATCGCTTGCTTGATGATATGGATCAACTTGAGGGTAAGTGGCCAGATAAAGTTTTAACGATGCAACGAAATTGGATTGGTAGATCTAATGGATTTGAGGTTAAATTTGAAATCGAAGGTGAAGCAGATCCTGTAACCATTTATACGACTCGATTAGATACATTGCATGGAGCAACATTTATGGTGGTTGCTGCCGATAGCGCATTTGCCGCTAAGTTAGCGAGCGGCAGCTCAATCGAGGACGAGTTTAAAAAGTACCTAGATTCGGTAAAGGCTGCCTCAGATATAGATCGATTAGCTACAGACCGGCCCAAAACCGGAGTTTTCTTAAATCGATTTGCAATAAACCCTGCAAATGGTGAACGGATTCCAATTTGGGCATCTGATTATGTTCTAGCGGATTACGGAACTGGAATCATTATGGCGTGCCCTGCGCACGATCAGAGAGATTTAGATTTTGCAAAAGCCCTTGGCTTGCCAATTCGAGTTGTTATTGAAACTGGTGAGGCAGATCCCAATGAAAGTGGTTTAGCAACTTCAGATTATGGAACTTTGATTAATTCTGGTACTTTAAATGGGCTCTCTTCATTGGATGCAGTTGAGAAATTAATGGCAGAGTTAGAGTCAAAAAAACTTGGAAAACGTGCCCGAAATTATCGCCTGCGAGATTGGTTAATCTCTCGTCAACGTTTCTGGGGAACACCAATTCCAATTATTCACTGCGAAAAGTGTGGTGAGGTCCCAGTTCCAGAGAGCCAACTTCCGGTCGAATTACCAAGTGCAACAGGTTTAGATTTAAAGCCTAAAGGCTCCTCCCCATTGGGGGCAGCAAGTGATTGGGTAAATGTTTCCTGTCCAAAATGTAATGCGCCAGCAAAACGTGATGCTGACACTATGGATACATTTTTCGACTCATCTTGGTACTACCTGCGTTATACATCAGTAGATAGGCATGATGTTGCCTTTGATAAGAATGCGGTTGAAACCTGGTTGCCAGTTGATCAGTATGTAGGGGGTGTAACACATGCGATCTTGCACCTTTTGTACTCACGATTTTTTACTAAGGTTTTACATGATCTAGGCCATTTAAATTTCACTGAGCCATTTACTAGATTATTAAATCAAGGAATGGTCTTGATGGATGGCTCAGCGATGAGCAAGAGCCGCGGCAATCTAGTGAAGTTATCAGATGAGTTAAACACACATGGCGTAGATGCGATTCGAGTAGCACTGGTATTTGCTGGACCGTCAGAGGATGATATTGATTGGTCTGATGTCTCACCTGCAGGATCATTAAAGTTTTTAAATCGTGCTTGGCGTATAGCTGGTGATATCACCAGTAAGCCTGGAGTCAGCTTTAATAATGGCGATGTTGCACTACGCAAAGTTACACATAAATCATTAAATGATATCTCCCTAGCTGTTGAATCCTTTAGATTTAATGTTTGCATCGCTCGCATAATGGAGCTAGTTAATGCCACTAGAAAGGCGATTGACTCTGGATGTGGTGGTGCAGATCCTGCGGTTCGCGAGGCGGCAGAGGTTATTGCGATCGCACTCTCATTAGTTGCGCCATACACAGCCGAAGAGATGTGGGAAAAATTAGGTCACAAACCAGCGATAGCAAATGCTGGCTGGCCAGTTGTGGATCCAGCACTTCTTGAAGATGATGCAGTTGAGGTAGTTCTACAGATTAATGGCAAGATCATTGATCGATTAGAGGTTTCACCAAGTATTACTAAAGAAAATCTTGAGATCGCTGCTCGTGCCAATGAGAAGGTGGCAGCAGCCTTATCTGGCGTTGAGGTTAAAAAAGCTATCGTGGTTGCACCAAAGCTTGTGAATTTCGTAATTTAATTTCCACAGCTAGGCACTTAATCTAAAAACTTAACTCTGATTTGCAGCAAACTGCGCAGATGTTTGACTTAAATATCTCACCCGAACAAAAGCGGGCGTTAATAATTTTGGCAACCTTCTGCCTGGGGGTAGGTGGCTTCTTCTTTCTAAACTCAAGGCCAGCCGCTACATTGCAAAGTGCGCCCGAGACTTTGCAAGAGATCGCACCTAGCAGCGCTGAAAGTGCAACTAGTACGGTGATTGTAAATGTTGCTGGCAAGGTAGTAAATCCTGGTGTTTATCAATTACCAACTGGCTCTCGTGTTGTGGATGCGCTAACAATGGCTGGTAATCAATTACGTGGTGTTGATATTAGCGATATTAACCTAGCCAGATTATTAGTAGATGGTGAGCAGATTTTGGTTGGCACACCTCCTGCGACAGTTGCAAAGAGATCTGCCGCCAGGGTTACTAGCAACAATCCGCTTGACCTTAATCGAGCAACCGCCGGCCAACTCGATACCTTGCCTGGAATAGGACCAGTTACTGCGCAACGAATCCTGGATTATCGCGCCAAGGTTGGTCGAATCAACGCAGTAGAAGAGCTGAAGAAGATCTCAGGTTTGGGTGGGGCAAAATTCGAAGAGATCAAAAACTTACTTCGCGTGTAATTGATTTCCGATTACTTGTAATCGCAACCGCGCTTTGGTTAGGTGCGGCGATTATTGGTTTATTCCCCAATTTTAAACTTCTTGCCTTTGCCACTTTATTGATAGGTGCACTCTTTTTACGGAAAAAGATCTGGCTGATTCTAATTGTCGCTGCGCTAATTGGTGGCAGTTTAATGTCAATTCGCCAAGCAGCACTTGCAAATAATCTGGTTATCTCCTTCTTTAATCAAAAGGTAGAGATAGTTGCTGAAATTAGAAGTGATCCACTGGTTCGTGGCGGCAAAGTTTTCGGCTCAACAAAAATGCCAGATCAACAAAGCTTTCTTATTTCAGTGCAAAAAATTGATAATGCAGTAATTAAACTTCCCATGCGGATGCTGGTTCCGCTAGGTCAAAATCTGCACCTAAATCAGCAAATTAAAAGCTCTGTTAAGTTGATTAAAAGTAAAGAGGTGAAGGTAGCGGCGCTGGCCGTTGCAGCCTCAGAAATAGAGATCCTGGCGCAGCCAAAGCGACTCTTTTCAATTACCGATCAGATCCGCAGCTCCTTTAGATCACTTGTACCTAAAAGTGATCTCGGCTCTTTAATTCCTGGTTTGATTTTGGGGGATACCTCATTACAAAGTGAAGAGTTTACAATTGCAATGCGCCGAGTCGGCTTTTCACATTTAACAGCAGTAAGTGGTGCGAACTTTGCCTTAGTTGCTGGCTTTGTTTTATGGCTGATGCAATATTTAATTCGGTCTATTAGGACTCGGCTGATAATTACCGCATTTGTTTTAATTCTATTTATTTTTTTAGTAAGACCTACGCCCTCAGTTTTGCGGGCTGCGGTAATGACCGCTGTCTTATTGGCGGCTAGGTATCGCGGTGATAACTCACTTGGATTACCTGCACTTGGCGCTGCAATTGGCTTGCTAGTTTTACTTGATCCATTTCAGGCGATTGACCCTGGTTTTGCCCTTTCAGTATTAGCAACTGGTGGAATATTGATTATGGCGCCTCATATTAGTAATTGGTTAGCAAAACGAATTAAATGGAGTTGGCTAGCTGAAGCTATTGCAATTCCAATTTCAGCTACCCTGTTTTGTACACCGGTAGTTGTTGCTTTATCTGGCCAGTTATCACTAATTACAGTGCCGGCTAATATTTTAGCTTCACCGGTAATTGGTCCAATTACCGTTATTGGTTTTGTTGCTGCCCTGTTCGCGGCGGTTCTACCTAAGCTCTCATCACTGCTTTTGCTTTTTACCTATCCGATGGCGGGTTGGATAGTTTGGCTTTGTAACTTTGGTGCATCCTTTGCGGTACTTAAATTCTCATCCACCTTATTTTTCATCGCTTTGCTTTTAATCTTTACCGCCTTATTTCTAAAGCAAAAGTGGCGCCCCTTATTACTTATTGCAATCCTGCTTCTCTCTCATTTGACCTATACCAAGATCAGTTGGCCAGGTTTGGCTTGGCAGATTGCTAATTGTGATGTTGGTCAGGGAGATGCACTGGTAATCAATCTAAAAAAGAGTGATGCAATAGTGATTGATGTTGGTCCAGAGCCATCTTTAATTGATAACTGTCTACGCAGATTAGGAGTTAAACAAATCTCATTGCTGGTTATGACACATTTTCACGCCGATCATGTTGCGGGCTTGGCTGGTGCAATTAAGAATCGTGATGTTAAACAGGTATGGATCACCAATAATTTACAGCCAACCGCTGCCTATGAAAGCTCAATCAATTTACTAGATAAAACAACGGTAAGACAGGTTGTTGCTGGTGAGCAGTTTCAAATAGCTGATAAGAAGATCTCAGTTTTATGGCCAGAAAGGTATCAAGGCAGCTTTGCATCCCTTCCGGGTGATGGCTCTGCCATAAATAACTCAAGCATTGCGTTACTGATCAAATCGACCAAGTTAAGTATTTTTGCTTCAGGTGATTTAGAGCCACCAGTTCAAGAGTTGTTAATCGCCAACCCACTTC
>Ga0247833_1002587_pt1 | contig 26189 bp, 12 predicted proteins | sample LaCruzMarch2015__7_FD_187117 | JGI IMG/M metagenome (GOLD analysis project Ga0247833, IMG submission 187117) | Freshwater microbial communities from meromictic Lake La Cruz, Castile-La Mancha, Spain - LaCruzMarch2015_8m | ecosystem: Environmental > Aquatic > Freshwater > Lake | place: Spain... | reverse complement strand
ACCGGATCATCACCGACTTCGCCGCCGAGTATGGCCGCGGGCGCACGCCCAATCCCTGCGTGCGCTGTAACACCTGGCTGAAGTTTGGCCGGCTGTTTGAGCATGCCGCCGCGATCGGGGCCAGCCGCGTGGCCACGGGCCACTACGCCCGGCTGGAGCATGGTCCCGCAGGCCTGCCCCTCCTCCGCCGCGGCCTCGACGCCGACCGTGACCAGTCCTACGTGCTGTTTGCCGTCCCGCGGGAACGGCTCGGCCAGATGCTGTTGCCGGTCGGCAGCCTCTCCAAAGCCGCGGTCCGGCAGCATGCCGCGGCTCTCGGACTTGTGACGGCCGACAAGCCCGACAGCCAAGAGATCTGCTTTGTCGCTCCGGGCCGGCACGCGGAACTCGTGGCGGAGCGGCTCGGCAGCTCGCGGGCCGGCGCGATCGTCGACGTCTCCGGCCGGGTGCTCGGGCGGCACGAGGGCATCGAGCACTTCACCGTCGGCCAGCGGCGGGGCTTGGGAATCGCGACCGGGGCGGCCTTGCACGTCGTGCGGATCGAGGCCGACACCCACCGCGTCGTGGTCGGACCGCGGGCGGCGGTGCCGGAAGACGAACTGCACGCGGCGGAGGTTCACTGGCTGGCGGACCTGCCGGCCGGGCCGCTGGCCTGCGAGGTGCAGTGTCGGGCCCAGCGGGCAGCCGCCCCGGCGGTCGTCACGCCGCTGGCCGGCGGCCGCTTCCACGCCCGCTTCACCGGCGGGCCGGACGCACGGCCGGGGCCGATCTCACCAGGCCAGCCGGCCGTGGTCTATCTCGGCGACCGTCTTCTCGGGGGCGGCTGGATCGAGGGATAACATGCCGCTGGGGTGCGGGAAACCGGGCAATTTCCCCGCGCGTGTTTCGTGAACTAGGCTTTCCGGAAGCACTCCCGGAGTTTCCCGATGAACGACCAGCCCATCGCCCTCGTGTTCGCCGCCGCCGTCCTCGTGGGCCTCGTCGCGCTGACGATGCTGCTGTTGGTCGTCAGCTACGGGCAGCTCTGGTTCCAGGCCTACTGGTCGAAGGCGCCAGTGACATTCTTCGAGCTGTTGGGCATGAACCTCCGCAAGGTCAACGCCCGCACGATCGTGCAGGCCAAGATCATGGCCACCCAGGCCGGCCTGGGCGACATCACCGCCAGCAAACTCGAGGCCCACTATCTTGCCGGTGGTGACGTGCCCCGCGTGATCCGGGCGCTGATCGCAGCTCAGCGGGCCGACCTCGACCTCGACTTCGACCGCGCCTGCGCCATCGACCTGGCCGGCCGGGATGTGCTCGACGCCGTGCAGACGAGCGTCAATCCCAAGGTGATCGACTGCCCCGACGCAGCCAGCGGCAAATCGACGCTTTCCGCAGTCGCCAAGAACGGCGTGGAGCTCAAGATCAGGGCCCGTGTCACGGTGCGCACCAACCTCCAGCAGCTGATCGGCGGCGCCACGGAGGAGACGATCATCGCCCGCGTTGGCGAGGGCATCATCACCTCGATCGGCTCGTCGGAGAGCCACTTCAAAGTGATGGAACATCCCGACACGATCTCCAAGGCCGTGCTGCAGCGGGGCCTCGACGCCCAAACGGCGTTCCAGATTGTCTCGATCGACATCGCCGACATCGAGGTCGGCGAAAACATCGGGGCCCGGCTTCAGGCCGATCAGGCAGAGGCCGACACCCGCGTGGCCCGGGCCAAGGCCGAGGAGCGGCGGAGCGTGGCGATCGCCCGTGAGCAGGAGATGAAGGCCGCCGTCTCGGAGAATCGCGCCCGACTCCTGGAGGCGGAGTCGCTCGTTCCCAAGAGCATCGGCGAGGCCTATCGGGCCGGCCGGCTCGAACGGGTCGCCGGGACGAATGGACCGCCGAGCTAGAACGCATCCCCGATCCGGGGAGCGTCGAGCGGAGGGTATCCGGGACAGAGGGTATCCGGGACAGAGGGTATCTGGACAGACGAGGCGCAGGGGAGTCGGCGCACGCTTCCCGAAGCGGAGGCCGCTGCGGCCGAAGCGAGGAGACTTTTCCCGCCCCCCGAGCCGGTGCTCCACGAAAAAATGAATGCGGTCTAGTCTGCCCAAGCCTCCCAACTCCATCTTCCCCGGCGGGCGCAAGAGTCAAAATCCGCCCAGCCGCCGAGTTCGACCAAACTCGGCCGGCCGCGTTGCCGATAGCTCCTAGTGGAAGCCGGTGATCGTCAGGATGACGGCCAACCCAGGACGGGTTTCAAGCCCTCCGGCTTCCGCACGGTCCCGCGGCAAGGGAGTACATGCCATGGCGATGCGACGGCTGCGACTTTATACCGAACCAGAGGGCGAGTTGGTGGCGTGCGCGACGCTGCCCCTGGCCCCCAGGGGTGTCCGCGTGCCGCTGGGAGAGGTTCTGCCCCTCCTGGCCGACGCGGTCGCCAGCGACCGGACCTGGCTCAGGGATTTCGCCGCAGAGGAGATCGCCGTTTCGGCCGACCTCTACGACGTTCTTCAGGCCTATCGACACTTCCGCCGGCCTGGTGCTTGAGCGGCCAACCGGCGGCTGGGGAGCAGGGTCCGCGAGGATCCGAGCCCGGACTGCTGGTTGGCGGTCTCCGCTGGACCGCCGGCTCGGGGCTGACCCCCTCCCAGGAATACCTAACCTGGGATGATGAATCCCCCTTGATGGAGGAGAGGCGGCGAACGATAATTCGCCGTCATGCCGGCACCCCTCAATCTCACCGATCTCGGCCGGCGGATCCGGGTGGCCCGGATGGCGCGGCGGCTGACGCTCGAGGAAGTCGTCTCCCGCACCGGCTTCACAGTGAGCTGGCTGTCCAAGGTCGAAACCGGCCTACTCGCGCCATCGCTCGAGGGGCTGGTACGGCTGGCAGAGGTGCTGGAGTGCAGCCTTGAGCACCTCGTCGCCGGACTGTCGGTTCCGCCGCGGATGGTCGTCGATCGGAAAAACGGCGGCCGCCCGTCAGCCGGCCGGGATGGCCGCGGCGGCGTGATCACCGAGCGACTGGCGGAGGCTTGGCAGGAGCGGGCCATGGAGCCGGCGATCTTGCACGTCTCCACCAACGGCCAACGCAAGGCTGTCGACCATCATGACGGCGAGCGGTTTCTGCACATCCTCGAGGGCGAGGTGAAGGTGGCCTACGGGGACGAGACCATTCTTCTCGGCCCCGGAGACAGCATCTATCTTGACGCCTCGTTGCCCCACGCGCTCGCCCCAGCCAGCCGGACGTCGGCCCGCGTCCTGAGCGTGTCGTTTCAGCCGTCACGCAACGGTCATGCCACCGCCCGGGCCGCTCTGCAGCCTGCCGCCACCCGTTCTCGGCGGGGCTGATAATCCGCCCCCGGGGCGGGCGCTGGAGCGCCTTCGAAATCCGTGGAGAGGCGCAGGGGGGTCGGCGAACGCTTCCCGCAGCGGAGGCCGCCCCGGCTGGAGCAAGGAAACTTTTGCCGCCCCCCAAGCCGGTGCTCCACCTCGATCGAATGCGCTTTAGACTGGGGGCAGCGGGGCACCCTGATCCCCTTGAAGCAGCAAAACTCCGGGGGGTTTATCCCATGACCAACCATCTCTCCCGCCGCCATCTTCTCGAGCGGGCGCTCGCCACGGCGGCCGCGAGTATCGCTGGCCTACCCCCGGCCCGGGCGCAGGCCGAGCGGACCGCCGCCGGCCCCAACGAGCGGCTGCGGGTGGCGGTCGTGGGCGCCAACGGCCGGGGTGGCAGCCACATCGGCGGCTGGCTGGCCAATCCCGAGACCGAACTCGTGGCCATCTGCGACTGCGACCCCGGCGTGGCGGCGAAGTACGAAAAGCGGTTTGCCCAGCTGCCCCGCAAGCCGGAGTTTGAGCAGGACATTCGCCGGCTGCTCGAGCGGCAGGACATCGACGTCGTCTCGATCGCCTCGCCCAACCATTGGCACGCCCTGATGACGATCTGGGCCATGCAGGCCGGCAAGGACGTGTACGTCGAGAAGCCCTGCAGCCATAACGTGCTCGAGGGCCGGGTGATGGTCGAGTGGGCGCGGAAGCTCGGCCGCATCTGCCAGATGGGGGCCCAGAGCCGGAGCATGCCGGGCATGAGGCAGGCGGTGGAGTTCGTGACCAGCGGCAAGATCGGTCCGGTCAAGCTCGCCCACGCACTCTGCTCCAAGCGCCGCCCCAGCATCGGCCTGGTCGACACGCCGGCGCCGATTCCTCAGGGGCTCGACTTCGATCTCTGGGCCGGGCCCGCCCCGGCCGTGGTGCCGATCCGGAAGAAGCTCCATTACGACTGGCACTGGGACCGCCGCACCGGCAACGGCGACCTGGGCAACCAGAATCCGCACGAGCTGGACAAGGCCCGCTGGGGCCTGGGCAAGCAGGAGCTACCCCGGCGGGTCGTGAGCCTCGGGGGCCGGCTGGGCTATGTCGACAACGGCGACGTGGCCAATAGCCAGGTGACGATCTACCAGTGGGACGATTGCCTGCTCATCTCGGACGTGCGCGGCCTGGAAATCAAGTCACCCGAAACCTTTGGGCTCAAGGCCGGCCCCCTCGGCGTGGCCAATATCTGGTGGGGTAGTGAGGGCTACGTCGTGGCCCCCAACTACACCTCTGGCGTGGCCTTCGACTACGACGGGAAGGAACTCGGCAAGTGGTCCGGGGGTAGCGACCAGCATCACTACGACAACTTCGTCAAAGCGGTGAAGAGCCGTCGCCGCGAGGATCTCCACCTCGAGATCGAGGAGGGCCACCTCTCGAGCGCCCTGGCCCACCTGGGCAATGTCTCCTGGATGCTGGGTGAGCCAGTCGAGCCGGGCACCCGCCCGAGCCTGGCGGCCGACGAGGCACGGGTCAAGCTCTCGCTCGAGAGCTTCGAGGCGCACCTCGCGGCCAACGGCGTGAACTTCGCCGAGACGAAGCTCACGCTCGGCCGCACGCTCACGATCGACCCCGTGACCGAGACCTCGAACGATCCCGAGGCCAATCGACTCTTCACCCGCGAGGATCGCAAGGGCTACGAGCTGCCGCGGGTGTGAGGCTCATCCGGGTCCCGGTGGAGTCTCGCGCGAGCGAATTTCCTGAGCCGCGATTACACGAGGGGTTGCCCGTGCCAATCGAGCGGCGGAGGAAACCGAGCGCAGCCCGGAGGGCGAAAGCGAGGTTTCCTCCGAGCGACCGGAGGGCAGGATGCCCGCAGGGAGCGTCCGGCGAGATGGCATGGGCAACCCCGGCCCACCAGCAGGCCTGCAGATCTTGTGTGATCCGCTTCACCCGTCCACCGGATGCTCCGGCGTCGGCAGCAAGAGCTGCCAAAACTCCAGATCCAGCCAGCGGCCAAACTTGAAGCCGGCCTCGCGGACTGTGCCGCAGCAGCGAAATCCGAGCGACCTGTGCAGGGCGACGCTCGCCACGTTTGTGGCATCGATACCGGCGACAAGCATGTGGAGATCGGCCTGCTTCGCCTCACCGATGATCGCCTGCATCAGCTGCCGGCCCACCCCCGCGCCGCGAAACTGCTCGGCGACGTAGACCGAATGCTCGGCAGAATACTTGTAGGCAGCCCGCGGCCGGAACGGCCCCCAGGTGGCGAAGCCGGCGAGCACCCCCGGCTCCCACTCGATGCCGATCACCGGAATGCCGCCCTGCTCCCGGACGGCGAACCACTCCCGCATGCTCGCCTCGGTGCGGGGTGCATATTCGTAGAGCGCAGTTGTGTTTGCGATGGCGTCGTTCAAGATCTCGCGGATCACCGGCAGGTGCGCACCGCCGCAGCGGATCACGGTGCGACGCGGGGGCGGGGTCTGCTTGCGGGGCATTCGCGGGAGCGGTTAGCGACGGGTGGGGGGCGGCGTGAGGAGCGAGACGACCACGAGCACGAGGAACCCGAGTGGGATCGTGACCAGGCCCGGCTGGCTGAAGGGCATCGGCGCGAGGCTGCCGGGCAGGCCGTAGACCTTCTCGAAGGTGTCGGCCGAAAGCAGGATCCACCCCAGCGACGCGATCATGCCCACCGTGACGGCGGCGATGATTCCCTGCTTCGTGGTCCGCGGCCAGAACAGCAGCATCACGAGTGCCGGGAGATTGGCGCTGGCCGCAATGTTGAAGGCCCAGCCCACGAGGAAGCCGACGTTGAATCCCTTGAACAGGATCCCCAGAACCATCGCTACGACCCCCAAGCCCACTGCCGCGAGCTTGCCGACCCGGACCTTCTCATAGTCGGTCATGCGCACGCCGCACACGTTCTCCACCAGGTCGTGGGCCACGGCGCCGCTGCCGGCCATGATCAGGCCGCTGACCGTCCCCAGCACCGTGGTGAAGGCGATCGCCGAGATGATCGCGAACAGGGTCTCACTGAACGACTTGGCCAACAGCGGCGCTGCCATGTTGGTATCGGTGGGATCGAGCGCGCCCGAGGTCATCGCCCCCAGGCCGAGGTAGAGCGTGAGCACGTAAAAGCAGCCGATCGCCGCGATCCCCACGACCGTGCTTTTACGGGCCGCGGCGGCGTCCTTCACGGTGTAGTAGCGGATCAGGATGTGGGGCAGCGAGGCGGTGCCGCAGAACAGCGCGAGCATCAAGCTGGCGAAGTCGAGCCGGCCGGCGAGCGTGTTGCCGGCCAGTCCCTTGAAGTAGCCGCCCGGCCGCAGGAGCTCCGCCGCCGGTCGCTCCCGGGGCGTGAAGGTCTCGTGGGTGCCCTCGGCGTCGGTCCGCGTGGACTTCTCCCAGGTCACGACGGTGGAGTCTTCGAGCGCGGATAAGTAGGCCAGCGGCCCGAGCGGACCGGTCTCGCGAGCGTCGCCAAACCGCTCGGGCAGCCGCGTGAGCGTGCCCACCGGCCGGAGGTCGTGACCGCTGCCCTGCGGCTTCCCGTCCACCAGCACCGAGCGGTCGGGCCGGACGGTGCGCACCTGGGGCCGCATGTCGACCGGCCCCGCGCGACCGGCGTTCACAGCCAAGCCCCGCGACAGGATCATCACCGTCAGGACGGCGCAGAATAGCACCAGCAGCGACCCCTTGATGAACTGCACCCAGGTGGTGCTCACCATGCCCGCCGTGGCCACGATGAAGGTCACGGCCACACCCACGAGAATCACCCCGGCCCAGTGTGGCAGGCCCAACAGCGGCGTGACGAGTGACCCGGCCCCGACCATCTGCGGGATCAGGTAGAAGACGCTCACCACAAGCGTCGAGATCGCCACGACCAGCTTGATGCCCCGGCTGTTGAACCGGGCGTCGAGGGCGTCGGCAAACGTGAATCTGCCGAGCGCCTTGATCGGCTCGGCGATCACAAACAGCGCCACCACCCAGCCGGCCAGGAAGCCGATCGAGTACAGAAACCCGTCGTAGCCGTGGAAGGCGATCATCCCGCAGATGCCCAGGAACGACGCTGCCGAGAGGTAGTCACCGGCGAAGGCGATCCCGTTGACTGCCCAGTGCACCTGGCCGTGGGCCGCGTAGTAGCCCTGGGCCGATTGCCCCTTGCGGCCAAGCCGGAACGAGAGCCAGAGCACGCCGGCCACGAAGGCGGCGAAGATGCCGACGGCGAGCGGGGATGTCTCGTGGAGCATGCGGCCGATCGCTTTCCTAGCGGCCCGCCCGGGCGACCAGATACACGACGGAGAGCAGCACCGCCGCCACGATCAGCCCCAGCCCGCAGGCGATCGCTAGGTTCACGCCGCCGTAGGGCCGCTCGGCCACCAGATCCGGCCGCACGAGCACCAGCGTGATGAAGCCGCCGTAGAGCAGCACGTAGAGGGCGAACATCACCAGGCCCAGCCGGCTCGCCGGCGCCGCCGTCCGTGGCTCGCGTGCGTCGCCCTCGGTCATGCCATCGCCCTCCACGGACCCGGCGGCCTGCCGGAAGAAGCACAGGATACACGCCGCGGCGGCCCCGGCCAGGCCGCGATGCCTCCCCGGCACTACGAAGACTGAGAGCACCTCCAGGGACTGTCCCCGCTGGTGACTGCCTGGGCCGCGGGCCAGGTCTCTCCGCAAGTGGCCCGCACGGCCTCGATCACCGCCGAATGGAAGACCGCCGGTCGCGAAGCGACAATCGGGGTCCGGGCGACCGGGACCGTTTTCTCCAAGGCGCGACTTCCATGATGAACCAGGCTCTGGTGGCGGCCTTGATGACGCTGGCCCTCGTCGGGGCCAAGGTTCGCGCGGCCGAGGATCTGCCGGCCCTGCCCCCGGCCCTCGAGCGCTGGCAGGAGTGGGTGCTGCACGGCGTCGCCGACGTCGGCTGCCCGTCGCCCTACGACGATGCCAAGACGCGACTCCCTCTCTGGCCGGCAACCCTGAGCCTCGCAGTTGACGGCCAGGGCGGGAGCTTTGAACTGGTCGTCCGGGCCTTCGCCCCAGCCTGGCTTCCGCTGCCCGGTGACGCCGACACCTGGCCGGAGCAGGTCGAACTCGACGAGGAGAAGGTGCCGGTCGTCGCCCGCGACGGCCTGCCCTCGGTGCGGCTGGCCGCGGGCAGCCACCGCGTCCGCGGCCGGTTCTCCTGGCAGGGTCCGCCGGAGCGAATCGCGATCCCGTCGAGCATCGGCATTCTCGCGCTCGTGCGGGACGGCCAGGAGGTGCAGCTCCCCGACCGCGACTCGAAGGGCGTGCTCTGGCTGCGTCGCGCCCGCACCCTCGAAGCGGAGCAGGATCAGATCTCGGCCCAGGTCTACCGGGTGCTCGAGGACGGCCTGCCGCTCTGGCTGCGGACCGAGGTGGAGCTGACCATCTCAGGTCGCAGCCGCGAGGAGGATCTCGGCTGCATCCTGCCGACGGGCTGGCTGCTCTCTTATGTGGAAGGTCCGATCCCGGTCGCCGTCGATGCGGAGGGCCGGCTCAAGGCCCAGGTGCGGGCCGGCACGTGGCGGATCCGGGTCGATGCCTTCCGCACCACAGACACGCGGGAACTGGCCTCCGGCGAGGGGCGGACCCCCACGGTCGCCAACGAGTTGGTGGCGCTCCGGGCCCGGCCCGAGTTTCGCTCGACGGAGTTCGAGGGGGCTGTGCCGGTAGACGTGAACCTGACGACGTTTCCAGAGGCCTGGCGGAGCCTGCCGGTGTTTCGCTGGGAGACCTCCGCACCACTCCGCTGGATCGTCAAGGACACCGGTGGCGGCCTGCGGCAGCCCGATCAATTCGAGTTTTCCCGCCACCTCTGGCTCGACGACGACGGCCGGGGCATCACCTCCGAAGACCGAATCACCGGCCGCTGCCGCGAGATCTCCCGTCTGGATGCCGCCGCTGGCCATCAGCTGGAAGTGGTGCGGGTTGACGGCGAGCGGCAGCTGATCACCCGCAACCCGGCCAACGGGGCGGCCGGCATCGAAGTCCGGGCAGCCCGCCCGAAGGTTGAGGCAATCGGCAGGACCGAGCGAACGGCCACGCTCTCGGCCACCGGCTGGCAATCCGATGCCGATCGCCTGAACGTCACGTTTGCCCTGCCGCCCGGCTGGCGGATGCTCGCGCTCTTCGGGGCCGACCGGGTCGATGGGGATTGGCTCACGGCCTGGACCCTGCTCGACGTCTTTCTGCTGCTGGTCTTCACGGTGGGGGTGTTTCGGATGCGGGGGCTGGTGGCGGCTGCGGTCGCCTTCCTGGCCTTTGGCCTGGCCTACCACGAGGCCGGGTCGCCGCGGCTCACCTGGCTATTTCTCCTGGCTCCCGTCGCGCTCCTGCAGGCAACCCGTTCGCCTCGTGCCCGGTGGTGGCTCGGGGCCTGGCGGCTGCTCGCCGCCGGCTTCCTCCTGCTCCACCTCGTGCCCTTCATCGCCGCCGAGCTTCAGGAGTCGCTCTACCCGCAACTGGAACCGGGAGGCATCCATTATCGCCCGCGGGGGCTGGAGTCATTCCTCGGATTCGATCGCATCCAGTCGCGCCGTCAATCGGGTGCCGACATGAGTTTTCTCCCGGAATCTTCCGTCACCGACGCGCGGGTCAGCGACGCACTCGACAAGGGTCTCGCTCAACAGGGTCAACTAGTCGTGAACGGGCTCCAGCTCACGCGCGACAACATGTGGTTTGCCCCCGGCACCCGCACGCAGACCGGAATCGCGAAGCCGGCCTGGAACGGCAACCAGGTGGTCTGCCGCTGGGACGGCCCGGTCAGCGGAGAGCAGACGCTCCGCCCGGTGCTGCTCCCCGCGTGGCTGCACCGGATGCTGGCCGTGGTTCGGGTGGGCCTGTTGGTGCTGCTGCTCCGGGAACTCCTGCGGCCGGCTGCTGGCAGTCCACGCCCGCCGGAGCCCCCCGCGGTGCCGGTCGCCGCGTTGCTGGTTGGTCTCGGCCTGTGGGCCGGCGCGCCGGCAGCGATGGCCCAGGACTTTCCCCCGCCGCCACTCCTCGAGGAACTCCGCGGCCGGCTGCTCGAACCAGCCCCGGCCTTTCCGCATGCCGCCGAGATCCCGCAGGCCACGCTCGAAATCGATGCCGACCGGCTCAGGCTCCAGGCCGAGGTGCACGTGGCCGCCGCAGCCGCGGTGCCGGTGCCGGGCCGGCTGCCCACCTGGTCACCACTCACCGTCACCGTGGACGGTCGGCCCGCCACGGCCTGCCGGCGTGAGGACGGCTACCTCTGGGTCTGGCTCCCCACCGGCGTGCATCAACTCGCCGTGGAGGGGCTGCTGCCCCAGGCGTCGGAGTGGGTCTGGACCAGCCAGCTCATGCCGCGCCGGATCACGGTGAACGCGCCGGAGTGGAATGTCCGTGGCCTGCGCCGTGACGGCCACCCCGAGGGGCCGCTATTTTTCACCCGCCGCGAGACGGCCGCCGCCGGCACCGCCGCCTACGACCAGAGGAACTACCGGGGCGTGGTGGAGGTCGATCGCGTCCTGGAACTCGGTCTCCTCTGGAAGGTGCACACGACGGTACGCCGGCTATCGGAGCCGGGCCTGGCGATCACGCTCCAGGTGCCGCTCCTGACCGGCGAACGGGTGCTGACGGGCCGCGGCGATGGACCGCAGGGGAGCATCGAGGTCACGCTGCCAGCGGACGGAACGGAGTTTGCCTGGGAGGGCGAAATCCCGATCGCTCCCGTGATCCGGCTGGAGTCGCAGGCGGGACCCGAGTGGGTCGAACGCTGGTCGGTCGTGCCCTCGCCGGTCTGGAACCTCGGCTCCGAGGGGCTCTCGGCGATCTACGAAGCGGAGCGTGACTCGCTCGTACCGGTCTGGCATCCCTGGCCCGGCGAGTCGGTCACGCTGGCACTCGAACGTCCGGAGGCGGTGGCCGGCCGCACGCTCACGATTCAGTCGGCCGTTCGTCGGCTGGAACTGGGCAGCCGGCGGCGAAACAGTTTTCTCACGCTCGAGATCGAGTCGGCCCTGGGGGGAGATTTTTCCGTGGGGCTGCCCGCGGAGGCCACGGTGAGTGCCGCCCGGATCGACGGCCGCGTGCTGCCGATCCGCCGGGAGCAGGGACAGGTGCTCGTGGGCCTCCAGCCCGGCCGGCAGAAGCTGGAACTGGAATGGTCCACAGACCGGCCGCTCGTGGCCCGGGCGGCCTTCGAGCCGGTCGGACTGCCGATCGAGGCGGCCAACCTCACGAGCGAGATGACGGTCCCGCAATCCCGCTGGATCCTCTGGGCCCACGGCCCGCTCCGCGGCCCGGCGGTGCGGTTCTGGGCGGTCCTCGCGGTGGCGGTCGTGCTCGGGGTCGGGCTCGGCCGGCTTGCCGGCTCGCCGTTGGCCACCCACGAGTGGGTGCTGCTCCTGATCGGCCTGACGCAGGTCTCCGTGTTCGCCGGCGCGGCGGTGGTGGGCTGGCTGTTCCTACTGGCCCGCCGCGGGCGACAGGATCCCCAGGCGGGTCACTGGCTGGCGTTCGACCTCGGCCAACTCGTCCTGATCGGATTCACGGTCGCCTCGCTCGTGACCCTCTTCGTGGTCGTCAGTCGCGGCCTCCTCGGCCACCCCGAGATGTTCATCACGGGCAACGGCTCGGCCGGCAACCGGCTCGTCTGGTTCGCCCCGGCCGCGGGCCGGGAACTCGACCGCCCCTGGGTGTTCACCGTGTCGATCTGGTTCTACCGGCTGCTGATGCTGCTCTGGGGACTGTGGCTGGCCAATGCCATCACCCGCTGGCTGGTCATGGGCTGGCGGCAGTTCACCTCCGGGGGCGCCTGGCGGTGGAGGGACCGGCGCGTCGCGGGGTGAAGGAATAGGACGGTCAACGGCACGTTTGCATGCTGGGGACGGGTAATGTGTTTTTGAGCACAGCGGGGGCCATGAAATCCGGATTGTCGGGGTTTTCTCGCTTCAAACACGTGGGCTCGGGCGTTGCCTGTCCCGACTGTGGCCCCGAATATGGCCTTGCTGATCATGCCGATAAACGGCGTTGGCGGCACCTCGACACCATGCAGTTGATAACGCCGCTGGTAGCCCGACTCCCTCGATGCCGCTGCTGCCATCCTGGGCCTGTCCTGGGATTTCTTGCAGACGATCAAGCACCGAGCTGTCGAGCGGGGCGACGAGCGGCGTGCGGCAACGCCGTTACCACATCTTGGGATTGATAAAAATGGCTTTGGAAGCGGCCCTGACTCCATCACCGTGCTGACAGATCTTGATAGCTCTCGCGAACTGGATGTCGTTCAGGACAGGACGCAGGTCGCCGCGGAAGCGGTCCTCTAGGCCCTGACGCCTGAGCAGCGGCACCAGGTTCGAGCCGTGGCAGCCGACATGCTTCCTGCGTACGCAAATGCCGTGACGAAACAGACTCCGAATGCCGAGTTGGTGCACGACAAGTGTCATTTGGCCAAATACCTCAAAGAAGTCGATCAAGTGCGACGCGCGGAGAACAAGCCTCTCCGAGCAAAAGACCATGACCGGCTGAAGGGCACCCGCGAGTTCTGGCTCCTTAACAAGTCCAACCCGCTCATGGAAGCATGCAGCCCGTGGCTTCCGTTCGTTCACGAACTACCCAACGCGAAGCCTGTGCTGCGGCGGCAAACTGGAGCTCAAGCAGCAGTTACAGTGCCACTCCAAGTTCCGAGGAACTAAAAGTTCCGAAGAACCGAAACATCGGGGGGGGCAGACCCGTGACGGCGACCTGCTCCCCTCGCGTTGAAATCACGTTGGCTGGAGCGTGTCAGGCCCGCTTGCGACGGCAGAATGCTCCCCAGCCCGCACAGGCAAGCCCAGCCAGTCCCATCACCCACGTCGATGGCTCGGGCACGGCAACCGGACTCGCGAGACGAAAACCGATGCTGTTGCTGTTTCCGCCCGACGCGGCGATCGTGCCATAGTCTCCGGCCGACCCGGGGCTGAATGCGCCCTGGCTCTTCCAGTCACCGCCGCGTATCCCACGAGACGAGCCGATAGCACCCGTGAGGTCGGTCCACTCATACACGTTGCCGCTCATGTCAAAGGCACCGTAGGCACCCGCTCTACCATTGGTGCCCACCGTGGTTACGTTACCCTGTTGGCTATTCCAGGTGGCCACCGATAGGTAATTTGCAAAGTCGCCGGTGCTTCCTGCCGAGCCAATGCCAGTCGAGCCCGCCGTCACCGCTGTCGGAGCCGTGTCGCTCTGCGTGGCGTAATTCCAGTAGCCTGCATTTGTGCTGCCGCCCTTGTAATGGGCCGCCTTATGCCACTGGTTGTCTGTCGGAATGGAGAAGGTTGCTCCCAAGTTCACCGCCGGAGCAGTGCCACTCGTTGACCCGTTGAGCGTGTAGGCACCAGTCTCCGTGCTCGACGAACTGATCCCTCCGTTCATGAGCCAGTTGGAAACCCGCGCCGCATTAAACCAACTCACGTAGTTCACCGGCTTGTCACCCATGTTCGTCCTCGCGGCGTATTTGCTGCCGGAGGCCGCACCAGATGTGAAACTGATCCCTCCACGGGCGTCGATGCCCATGGTCGCGTTGTAGACGGAGTTCGGATTGGTGCCGGTTGGATCCACCGAGTTCAGGAAGTCGGTGTACTGCTGGTTCGTGAACTCGTACTTCATGATCTGGAACGCGGCGGCCACGGCGCCGTAGCCTGCGGGATCGGTGTCGGCCGTGTTCCCCGGATCACCGACCGTCACCCAGTCAATCGTGACGGCACGGGCAGGAATGGCGAGTGAACCCAGCAGCGCCGCCACGCCGACGGACAAGACAACGCGGGGCAGACGGGCGAATAAAAGCATGGGACTTTTCATGAGCAAAACTCCGTGTGTGTCTGGATAACGAACCACACGCGTTACCTGATCGCCAAAAATGAGGCAAACCCCGTGCCAAACCTCCAAAAAGGGCGGGCCCTTGCAAAAACCAGCCAAAAAACACGAATTGCCATCCCTGCAGCCGGGAATCTTGCACCTCACATCGGTGAGGAGTTCTGCTCAAAACCGTGAACCCATTTCTCGGCGAACCTCACGCAAGCCCGTCGCCCGGTTCAACACCTCAGGAACCACTTCCTGTCCACAGCAACCACCACCAAACCCGTTGCCAGCCAGGCGCAACTCACTCAATCCACAACCCAGCCCACCAACACACCGACCCACCAGAAAGCCCCCGACGCTTGGCCGATCTGGTCCCGCCGCCGCAGAAACACCGGCATCGTTATCAACGGGTGTTCGCCCCGAATCACAGGCTTAGGCGGGCGGTCACGACAACCGCGACGCCTTTCATGCGACGGATAGAAGAACTGCCCGTGATTGATATCCGCAGCTTCTAGAGCGCATCCTTGCTGACTGGAGCGACGTCTAGGTAAACCAGACGGGCTAGGCGAAGGGGGTCGGCGAACGCTCGAGGAGCCTATGGCCGCTTCGGCCATCAGCGACGAGACTTTTGCCGCCCCCGAGCCGGCGACACACCTAACACGGACACGGCTAAGTCCTGCCGGACACGAAGCATCAACGAAGCCGCCAAGTGGCCGGGCTCGAAGAGGCTCCGCATTGATAAAAAAACACTGCCGGAAGGGAGCCGGGCGCTCCAGAAAACGCTTTCTGGGATCTAGCCGACGGGCCCACCGGCTCCACGCGGCTCAGGAGTCGTTCAGCAGTGCGGCCATGCTTGCGGAAGTGCCATTGGCCGGCCTTATTTTATCCTTAATTTTGCGGGGCCCGAGCGGGCTTTAGCCGCCGGCTCTGCCGCTCGCCGGCGGGCCACTCGGGCGCCTCGGCGGCAAGCTCGGCCGTGAAGGCCCGCAGCCGGGCCATCATCGCTGCGAGCCGCTCGGGCTCCTGCTCGGCCAGGTCGGTTCGCTCCGCGACGTCGCCTGCCAGGTCGTAGAGCTCGGGCTTGTCGAGCTTCTCGTCCACCACGATCTTCCAGGGGCCTTCCCGGTAGGCCACCATCCCGCCCCACCGCCAATACAAGGGCCCGGGCCGCTCGACCGGCTTGCCGGCAAAGGCCGGCAGGAGATTCACCCCGTCGAGCGTCACGCCCGCCGGCGGCTCGACGCCCGCGGCCGCGAGCGCCGTGGGAAAGAAGTCGCTGCCGATCACCGGCAGATCGCTCACGGCTCCCGACTCGATCTTCCCGGGCCAGCGCACGATCCCCGGCACGCGGTGGCCCCCCTCGTACATCGACCGCTTCCGGCCGCGGAGGTTGCCGGCCCGGCCCCGGCCCGGCCCCTTGTCGCCCGCCCCCTCGGGGCCATTGTCACTCGTGAAGAACACGAGCGTGTTGTCGGCCACTCCCTGCTCCTCGAGCGCCTGCATGACCGTGCCGAAGGCGTCGTCGAGCTGGGTGACGTTGGCCCGATACGTTCGCTCCTCGGGGTCCGCGATCGTGGCATGCAGCTTCTCGTACCGCTCGGCCGACGCGATCGGGTAATGCGGTTCGTGAGTCCAGACGGCGAGGAAGAAGGGTTTTTCCGCGTCCCGCTTCTCCTGCAGCCACATCACCGCCTCTCTGGCGATGAACGGGGCCGAGTAGTCGTCCACCTTGCCGATGGCCGTGCCGTTGCGGACGAAGTTCGTCGGGAAGGCGTGGCTGGGGGCGGCGTTATTTTGCGTGGCGAGCCACCAGTCGTAGCCGTGGGCGTCGGGCTGCGGCTGCTCGGGAGAGTTGAACATCCCGTTCAAGTGCCACTTGCCCACGTGGCAGGTGTCATACCCCGCCGCCCGCAGGAGCTTCGGCAGGGCGATCTCGCTCGTGCGCAAGTGGATCGGGCTGCCCTCGGGAATCCAGGTGAACACGCCGTTGCGGTAGGGCGTGCGGCCGGTCAAGAGGCTCGACCGCGAGGGGGAGCAGACGCTCGACGCGGAATGGCAATCGGTGAGCCTCAGGCCCGCGGCGGCGAACCGGTCGAGGTTCGGCGTGATGGCAGGCGTGTTGCCGTAGCAGCCGAGCTCGCCGTAGCCGAGGTCGTCGGCCAGAAAGAGCACGATGTTGGGCCGGGCCGCGCTTCCCGCCGTGGCCGCCGCTGGCTGGCGGTTGAACGAGGCGGCCGGGGCCGGCTGTTTCCGCGCCGGGGGCTTTTGCTGCTGGCGGACGGGATAGAGCGTGGTCGGGTTCTCGACACGGCCCGGTGGCCGGCGGGCCGGGCTGTTTGGATCCGTGAGCTCGGCTGCCACTCGCGCGGCCAACCCGCGGAGCCGCTCGACGACCTCGGGGTTCGCCGCCGCCACGTCGGTCGTCTCACCGAGATCGGCTTCGAGATCGTAGAGCCGCGGAGTCTGGAGCGAGGCCGGCAGCTTCGCCCCCTTGCGGCCCATGCCCTCCGGCTGGCCGGCGACGGCGAGCTTCCAGCGGCCCTGCCGGACCGCCTGCAGTTCGTTACCCGAAAAATAGGCGTGGGCCTCGCGGGGCGACTCGGTGGTCGTGCCAAGCAGAAGCCCCGAGATGTCGCGGCCGTCGATCACCGGCTCCGCCGGCACCGCGCCGCCGGCCAGCGCCACGAACGTAGGCAACAGGTCGATCGTGCCCGAGACCGCGTCGCAGCTGGTGCCGGCGGGGATCCGGCCGGGCCAGCGGGCGATCGTGGGCACGCGGACGCCCCCTTCCCAGGTGCTCCCCTTGCTGCCCCGCAGCGGGCCGGCGGAGGTGAAGTCCTTGACCGGGCCGATCCAGGGCCCGTTGTCGCTCGTGAAGATCACGAGCGTCTTCTCGTCGACACCGTTTTCCCGCAGGGCGTCAAGCACCTGCCCCACGCTCCAGTCCACCTCCTCGACCCAGTCACCGAACGGGCCGTTACCAGTGCGGCCGCGAAACTTCTCCCCCGGCAACAGCGGCAGGTGAACCGCGGTGTGGGGCAGGTAGAGGAAGAACGGCCGGTTCTTCGACTCGCGGATAAAGGCCACGGCCTCGTCGGTGTAGCGGGCCACGATCTCCCGCTGGGCGTCGTCGGTAAGCAGTTCGGCGACCTTGTCGTCCCGCACGAGCGGCACCACCCGCTGGCCCGTCTCCGCCGCGACCCGCTGCATGTCGTTGGAGTAGGGGATCCCGAAGTAGCGGTCGAAGCCCTGGCGGGTGGGCAGAAACTCGGGCTGGTCGCCCAGGTGCCACTTGCCGATGCAGGCGGTGGCGTAGCCAAAGGGCTTGAGCCGCTCGGCGATCGTCACCTCGGCCGGATTGAGCCCCTCGGGGCCGGCGGGGAAGTAGACGCCCGTCGTGCCGATCCGCGGGCCGTAGCAGCCGGTGAGCAGCTGCGCCCGCGACACCGAGCAGACCGGGGCCGCGTAGAAACTCGTGAACTTTCTGCCTTCGGCCGCCATCCGGTCGAGGTGCGGCGTTTTTTGGCGCGTGGCGCCGAAGGGACCGATGTCGCCGTAGCCGAGGTCGTCGATGAAGATCACGACCACGTTCGGCGGGGTCGCGGCGGCCCGCGCCGAGGGAGCGGCGGTCGCGGCCGGGGGCTCGCCTGACGGTCCGGCGGCCTGCGCGGCGGGCTTCGATCCCGGGGCGGGGTGCCTGCTCCCATGCCGCAGGCCCGCGGGCAGGTTCTCACCCGCCTCGAGGAAGGCGAGCAAGTCGATGATCTCCTTCCGCTCGAGCACATTGACGAGCCCCGCCGGCATCGGCGAGACCCGCGACGGCACCCGCTCCTCGACCTGGCCCTTGGGGATCGTGACCACGCTCTCGGGCACGAGCAGATTGGGCGTCACCCGGAGCGACTCTTCCGTCTCGCCCGTCACCACGCCCGAGACCACTCGGCCGCTCTCCAGCACGAACTGCACGGTCCGGTAGCCCTCGGCGATCTCCCGCGACGGCTCGAGGATGTGCTCGAGGAGCTCCCGGCCCCGCCGCTTCTTCACGGTCTCGACGAGGTTCGGCCCCAGGTTCACGCCATGGCCGGCGGCCACGTGGCACTGCGAGCACTGGGCCTTCACGAAGGCATGAAAGCCCCGCTCGATCGCCGCCGGATCGGTCGGCGTCGTGACGGTCTCGAAGTCGTCGCCCGTCCAGGCGCGGACGACCTTCGGCCGGCACTCGGCCACGAGCCGCTCGGCCTGGCTCGCGTCGTCGGCCACCACCATCCGGCCGTTCATCACGATCCAGTGGCCGGGGAAGGTGCAGACATACGGGTAGACGCCCGGCTCGGTCGGCACCTCGAAGCGGAGCACGTGAACGAGCGCCTTGCGGGTCGGGCCGATCATCGGCGTGGCCGCCAGGATCTGGTCCTGCTTCGATGCCGGGACGAAGTCGCCGGTGGCGTTCTTGGGATCGCGGGCCATCTCGTTGGCGGCCACGCCCACCTCGGCGAGCGCTCCCGGCTTCACGATCACGAGGTTGTGGTCGGTGGCGTCGGGGTTCGTAAACACGAGCTTTAACGATTGGCCCGGCCGGACTGTGAACGCATCCTGAGTGAACAGCATCCGCTCGGGTTGGCAGGAGATCTCGACCGTGGCCAGCTCCTTGCGGGCGTCGAACTCAGCCTCGGCCTGTGAGGGCTTGGGGGCCTTGATCGCAGTGGCCTTCTCCATCCGCTTGAGGATCGCCGGGATCAGCGAGGCCGGGTCGGCCTTCCAGTGGCGGGACAGTGGCGCGGAGCGGGCTGCCGAGGCCGCCGCGTAGGCCAAGTGGCCGCCGAGCGGGCGGCGGAGGATCTCCTCGAGGCTCGCGAGGGCCTCGGGAGTGCCGATCCAGCTCGCCGTGATCGCCGCCTCGAGCCGCACGAGGCCCGCCGGGTCGGTCGCCGCCCGGGCCAGAAGCTCGTGCCGGTCGGGCAGCGAGTCGTGCCAGAACCGCAGCTGCCGGATCGCTGCGGCCCGCACGTGATGGTCGGTGGAACCAGCGAGCGCCGCGACGAGCTCCGGCCGCACGGCCCCGACCGTGGCGAGGGCCCACATGCCCTCGATCCGTTTACGCTCGAGGAGCGGATCGTCGGCCGCGAGGGAGTCGAGCCAGCGGTCGATGGCCTGCTCGGCGGCGGCCTGGTCGCGGGTGGCCAGCTCCCGGGTGGCGAGATAGCGGACCCGGCTCTCACGGTGGCCCAGGAGCGCCGCCAAGTCATCGTCGGAGGCGGTCGCGATCGTAGGCAGCGGCGACACGCTCTGCCCCTTGGCCGTCACCCGCCAGATCCGGCCCGACTCGCGGTCACGCCGACTGTCGCGGAGCGAGTACTGGGCGTGCCCCTTCACGGGGTTGTACCAGTCCACGATGAACAGATCGCCGCGCGGGCCGAAGTGGAGATCGACCGGAATGAAGCTCAGGTTCGTGGAGAAGAGGAGATCACCCACGTACTCCTCGTTGAACCCGAACTCCCCTTCGACCCAGCGGTGGATCTCGATCCGGTTGGTCGGCTTGTAGCGGGCCTTGACGAAGCCCCCCTGCACCTCCGGCGGAAAGCCCGGCGTATCCACGAAGGCCTGGCCGCAGGTGCCTGAGTAGGCCTGCAGCCCCGCCGGCGCGGGATTCTGCTGGGGGTAGGGCGGATCGAGCGCGTGAAAGGCCTCGGCGAAGATCGGGTGGCTGGCCACGTGGTTGCCCCAGGGGTCGAAGGCCACGCCCCAAGGGTTCGTGCTGAGGTAGGTGCCAAAACTTGTCAGCCGGTGGCTCCGCGGCTCGTAGCGAAACCAGCCGCTGTTCTGCTGGCGGACTGGGCCATAGGGGGTCTCGACCTGCGAGTGGTGGAAGATCGACTCGCGAAACAAGAGCGCCCCGTCTGGGCTCCAGATGAAGTCGTGCAGCGAGTGGTGGGAGTCCTCGGTGCCGAAGCCCGAGAGCACCACCTCGTGGACGTCGGCTCGGTCGTCGCCGTCGGTGTCGGCCAAGAACGTCAGGTGCGGCTGCTCCGAGACATAGACCCCGCCGCCGCCAAACTCAAACGACAAGGGTAGGTGCAGGTCGTCGGCGAACACCTTCGAGGTGTCGGCCTTCCCGTCACCGTCGGTGTCTTCCAGGATCACCAGCCGGTCGCGGGGCTCGGCGCCCGGGTAGACGTGGGGATAGGCCTGCGAGGTGCTCACCCAGAGCCGGCCCCGCGTGTCCCAGCGGCACTGGATCGGGTTGGCGATCTCGGGAAACTCCTCCTCGCCCGCGAACAACTCGACCTCGAACCGCGGATCGACCTGAAACGCCTTCCGCTCGTCGGCGGCCGAAAGCCATTCGTTGGCACCGCGGGTCTCGTTCACGGCCGGGAGCGGGGGCAGCTTCGAGTCGTCCACCGTGCCCTCCACCGGCCGGCCGGCGGCGAGGTCGTGGATCCGCCGGTCGCGGGCGGCACACATGAGATCGAAGTTTCGCATCGCCGGCAGGAAGTCGAGATAGCCGTACGACTTGTTGCGATCCCCCGTGTAGTAGAAGGTGTTGAGCGGCCGGTAGCGGCGGAAGAACTGCCGCTCGAGATCGACGACCGCGGCCTTGAGCGGCGGCGCGACCGGCGGCACTTCAACGCCGAACAGCCCCCGGAACAGGACGCTCGCCAGAGCCTCGTAGCCGGCCCGTGAGAGGTGGCAGCCGTTGATCGAGAGTTCGGTGGCCGGATCGGCGAGCAGGGCGAGCGTAGGCTCGAACACGTCCACGAACGCCACCCCCTTCGCCGCCGCCACCTCCCGCATCGCGGCGGTGTAGGCGGCGAGGTTCGGGTTGTTCAAGTCCGCGGCCGCCACGCCCGGGACGTTCTCGCACGCGATCGGTGAGACGAGTACCACCCGGGGGGCCGAGGTGCCGTTGAAGGCGTGGCCGGTGAGCCGGTCCAAGAAGGCGGTGAGATTGTGCCGAAAGGCCGGCAGGCCCTCCGGCCCGGCGAACGACTCGTTGAACCCGTACGCCGCCAGGATCACGTCGGCCTGACAGAACGTGAGGTGCTGCTCGAGGTCGGCGAAGTTGTCGGGCCGGGGGGCGAGATCGACCTCATCGGCCGACCAGGCGAGCGTGCGAACGACGAGCTCCTTCTCAGGGAAGGCCGCATGGAGCGTGGCCGGGATGTCGCCGAACAGGGCCGCCCGCTCGAACAGCGTGTTGCCGATCAGGCAGACGTGGTCGCCGTGGCGGAGTTCGAGTGGCAGCGTCGTGGCGACCGGCGCGCAGGCCGCCGGCCGGGGGGCGGTCTTGAGGTTGAGGCCGTACCGGGAGAAGTCCTCGGCAGCGGGGGTGGCAGCCGACAGCGCGGCGAGAACGACTGTGAATACTGCTGCCAGGAAAGATGTTCTCATCAGAAATATCCGTGGTGACGGTGGGTGGGCCGGGGTAGCCCGTGCCATCTCGCCGGACGCTCGCTACGCGACCAATCCGCCTCCGGCGGATCGGTGCCCGCCTGCCCTTCGCTCGCTCGGAGGAAACCTCGCTCCGCAATCCTTGCTGCGCTCGGTTTCCTACGCCGCTCGATTGGCACGGGCTACCCCTCGCTGGACGACCCGCAGAGGCGGCTGAGGGCGAACTTTTTTTGGAGTCATCGGTTCAATGGCTGCTTGAGCGATGATGGTTTGGTCTCCTCGCGCGGCTGGTCGGAGAACCGGTACGGGTCGTGGAACCGCTGCATCTCGGCCAGGAGGAGGGCTTCGAGCTCGCGGCGCTTTTCGGCGTGGGCTGGGGCGTCGGCTAGGTTTTTTTGGTGCGGGGCAGGGGCGGCGTGAGACACGGCCGTGACGGCGGGATCGTGGTGCTCGGCGAGGAACTCCGCGGGGTTTTCCCGGAGGTTGAAGAGCTGCGTCACCAGTCCCCCGGCCGGCGACTCGTACTTGATCAGCTTCCAGTCGTCCTGCCGCACGCTGCGGATGCCGGGCTTCGCCCCGCCGGAGTAGGCGCCGTAGAGCACATCACGAACCGTGGCCTTCTCGCCCGTGAGCACGGGCAGAAAACTCGTGCCCTCGTTCGTGGCCGGCGGTGTGATCCCAGCGATCTCGCAGAGCGTGGCGAGCACGTCGGCGAGATACACGTTGCCGGGGGCCCGGCTGCCGGGCTTCACCCCGGGGCCGGCCACGATCAAGGGCACCCGCCAGGTCGGTTCGTAGAGGTTCTGCTTGCCCTGCAGGCCGTGGCGGCCGATCGCCATTCCGTGGTCGGCCGTGTAGATGATCCAGGTGTTGTCGAGCTCGCCCAGGGCGCGGAGCTTGTCGAGCACCCGGCCGATCTGGAGGTCGATGTTCTCGCTGCAGGCGAACTCGCGGCCGAGCTCGTTCCTGATCGTGGCCTCGTCCCGCCGCCGCCAGACCCCGCTCACGGCCTGCTCGTCGCGGACGTTCATCTCCGTGTTGTCGAAGGGGTGCTTGGGGAGCCAGTTGGCCGGTAGCGGCGGCTGCTTCGCGTCGAGCGGCGGGGGGCGGGACTGGTCGGTGTGGTTCGTGGCCCCGTACTTGGCGAGCAACTCGGACCTGCCGTCGCGGGTGTCGTGAGGGTGGGAAAAACCGTAGTAGATGAGGAAGGGGTCGGCGTCGCCGGCCGCTTCGCGGGCCGCGAGGAAGTCGAGCACGCGGTCGCCGTGCCAGGCACTTCCCCCTTCGGCCGTGCCCTCCCGCTTCGTGGCGTCGTGGCGGACGGTAAACCGCTTGTTGGCCCCCTCGTAGCTATTGCCCTCTTTGCAGGTCCGCATCGTGTCGTAACCGGCGGCGTTGAACACGGCCGCGAGCACGTGGTCCTCGATGTCGGCCGGGCAGCGGCGCTCACCGGCGGCACCGAGCTTGCCCTTCTTCCCAGCCCCCGGGCCGATCGGCAGGTGCCAGACGGAGCGGCCGGTCATGATCATGTGCCGCGAGGGCGTGCAGACGGCGCCCGAGAAGGAGCCCATGTGGTAGGCGGCGTCGAGCACCATGCCGCGGGCCGCGAGCGAGTCGAGTACCGGTGTCTCCAGCTGTGAGGCCGGCTCGTAGGCCTTGAGATCGAACGGGCTCTGGTCATCGGCCAGGATGAAGAGGATGTTGGGCCGCTTGGCCGGCGTGGCGGCGGCGGGTCGCGCGGCCGCCGCTGGTTGAGGACCAGCCCGCCGCGAGGCTGCGTCGGCGAAGGGCAGCGGCCAGTCGGGGTGCGGCACGTGCTCGCGGTCCATCAGGGTCTCGAGCCGGGCGACGATCTCGGACTGCTCCGCGGCGACGTCGGTGGTCTCCGACGGATCCACCGACAGGTCAAAGAGCTCGGTCGGCCTGGCCCGCTCCGGCTGCTTGGGGCCGGCCGCCCGCCGCACCGCCTTCCAGCGGCCATCGGTCACGGCCTGCCATTTCCCTTCGGTCAGCTCGCGGTACAGAAACCGTTCGTTCGGGGCCGCCGCCTTGCCTTCGAGCGCCGCAGCGAGGCTCACGCCGTCGCACCCGGCTGGAATCTTGTCATGAAGACCGGCCAGGTCGAGCAGGGTGGGCATCCAGTCCTCGAAGCCGGTCGGGCTCGAGAGCGTCTTCCCGGCGGGGATCTTCCCGGGCCACGCGATCGCCGTCGGCACCCGCAGGCCACCCTCGTAGGGCGAGCCCTTCCACTGCCGCAGGCTCCCGTTGCTCTTGAGCCGGTCCGTATCGAGCCCGCCGCAACCAGGGAACGTGGCCCCGTTGTCGCTCGAGAACACGAAAATCGTGTCGTCGGCCAGGCCCAGTTCCTCGAGCAGCCCCACGATCCGGCCCACCTCCCGGTCCATCCGGGTGATCATCGCCGCGTAGGTCGAAAGCGGCCGCCGGCAGGGCACGTAGCCGCCGCCACCGAGATACGGCTGTTCCTCGCCGAAGTGCTCCCGATAGTGGGCCAGCGAGGGCTCGTCGGCCGGCACCTGCAGCGCCAGGTGCGGCACGGTCGTGGGCACGTAGAGAAAGAACGGCCGCGCGGCATGGTCGCGGATAAACGCCAGCTGTTCCTTGGCGATCAGGTCGGCCGAATACTGCCGCCCCTCGAACTTCGCAAACGCCGCCGCCTCGCCGCCCGCCTCGGGCGGCAGCTTGCCGCCCCGGGCGACCTCTGACTCACCAGAGAGGGCTGGATTGTCGAGCAGGACCTGGTCGCGATTGTTCCAGAGGTGGCCGGGATAGAAGGTGTGGGCCTCCCGCTGGCAGTTGTAGCCGTAGAACCGGTCGAACCCGCAGGCCACCGGGTCGGACACGCTGCCCGGCGCACCCAGCCCCCACTTGCCGAAGCCGCCAGTGGCATAGCCGGCGTCGTGGAGAATCTTCGCAAGTGTGACCGTGCCGGCCGGCATCGGCGCCTGGCCTTCGGGCTTCAGCTCGCGGTTGCTGCGCACGACGGCGTGGCCCGGGTGCTTGCCCGTGAGCAAGACGCAGCGGCTCGGCGCGCAGACGGCGTTGCCCGCCCAGTGCCACGCCAGCCGCGTGCCGCGAATAAAGAGGGCGTCGATGTTGGGCGTCTGGATATCCTTGCCGCCCAGGGCACCGATATCGCCCGTGCCGAGATCGTCACAGAGGAAAAAGACGATGTTGGGGGGCCGCGAGTCCGCGGCAGCCGCCGCCGCGCTGCCGATAAAGAGACCCGACAGGATGACGGCGAACAGCGGCAGTCGGCTCATGGAAACTTTATTCGCGAGGCAGAGAAACGGTTGCTGTGGACGTTTGGAAGTCGTCGTCAGTGGGCCGGGGTTGCCCGTGCCATCTCGCCGGACGCTCGATTGGCACGGGCAACCCCTCGCGTTCCAGCGCACTGCGCGGTGGAAGCCCTTGTCGTTGGTATGCGTCATGGGGCTGTGGAATCGCTAGGCTTCTTCGTCAGCACGTCGATCAAATAGTCGGGCACAGTCGCGTGCTTCACGCCGGGGGCGCCGGGGTAGACTAGCTCGCAGCCCACGCCCGCCTCGGCGAGCCGTTCGGCGAGCTTGACGCCGAAGTTCGCCGTGTGGGTCGGGTCCTTCTCGGGCTGGCCGAGCGCCGGGGGTGCATTGTAGAGGAGGAACACCGGCGGGTCGTCCGGCGAGACGAGGGCGTAGGGTGAATACTCGACGATCCAGGGGAGGATCTGCTCGCGACCCCTGAGGAACTGCTCGAACTGGCTGTCCCGCTCCTTGGGGCTCTTCATGAACCCGAAGGCGTGGCCGCCGTAGCGGCTGTTGGGCGTCCACTCCTGCATCTGCTTGGGATCGAGCGTGGTCTGGGCGCCGGTCACGGCCGCGGTCAAAAGCCTCGTCGACTCGCGGGCCACGGGGTCGGCGCTTGCGGAATCGGCGAGGTCGTCATGGAAGGCGAGCCAGAGGCTCGAGCAGGCGCCGGCCGACCCGCCGCTGGCAGCCACCCGGGCCTTGTCGATGTGCCACTCGCCCGCCTTGCTGCGGACGAACTGCAGCGCCCGGGCGGCATCGGAGAGCGGCGCCTTGACTGGCGGCTCGACCCCCTCGGCCATGGCCTCGGAGATGAACCGGTATTCGACGCTCGTCACCGAGAGGCCCGCGGCGAGCAGCTGCTCGAGTATCGGCGCTAGGCCGCTCATCCGGTCGCCCCCCTGCCAGCCACCCCCGTGGATATAGAACACGAGCGGCACGGGGTTCTCGGCCGTCGCCCCCGGCGCCTTCCAGAAGTGGAGCACCTGCTTGGGATGCTCGCCGTAGCGGACGTCGGCGAGCGTCGGGAGCCCGGGCGGCACAAGGGCGGACTTGTCTCGCTGCCTGGCCGGCCGCGGGGGCTTGGCCGCAGGCTCCGCAGCCGGCGGCTTGCCCGCGGGCGCAGCGGTGGCGTCGGGGCCGAACTCCGCGCGGAAGGCGACCTTGAAGGGATTCTCCTTGGGGCCGTCGAGGTTCTCGTTCACGAGATCCCCCTGCACGCTCTCCCACCACGAGTCGTATGCCTTGGAGAGCCGCGCGACCACGTCGGGATGCTCAGCCGCGACGTTTTGCTGCTCGCCAGGATCGGCCGCGAGGTCGTAGAGTTCCCAGGTCTCGGGCTGGTTCTTCGTGTTCACGAGCTGCCAGCGGCCTTCGCGGATGCGGCAGTTG
>Ga0247833_1002584_pt1 | contig 26193 bp, 27 predicted proteins | sample LaCruzMarch2015__7_FD_187117 | JGI IMG/M metagenome (GOLD analysis project Ga0247833, IMG submission 187117) | Freshwater microbial communities from meromictic Lake La Cruz, Castile-La Mancha, Spain - LaCruzMarch2015_8m | ecosystem: Environmental > Aquatic > Freshwater > Lake | place: Spain... | reverse complement strand
TTGGGGCTTTTTCTTTCTTAAATCTATGGATAATTGCTCGCTTCACTACAGCACTATAACGGGTTGTGCGTTCGCTTCGCATTTATCCACAGATTTAATCTCACATCTGTTTGAACTTTTACAAAAGATTCTAATGATTGGCAGCAATTTCAGAAAATAAAAGGCGATAATCGCCGCACCAAATTGGGTAAAATACTCCGCAAAACCAGTATTGACGAATTACCGCAAATTTTTAACGTATTCAAAGGCGATATGAGTATCGTCGGTCCTCGTCCTATTTTGCCACATCAGATTGAGCATTACGGCGATCAATTTTGCTATTATACTGCTGTAAAACCAGGCATCACCGGACCTTGGCAAGTCTCGGGACGCAACAAACTCACCTTTGCCGAACGTGTAAAACTTGAATGCGACTACGGAAAAGAAAATAGCCTATTAAAAGACATTATTATCTTAATAAAAACACCTTTTGCAATATTTGCCGGAGAATAAGCAAAAATAATAATGACAAATTTAGCTTGCGATCTTATAGCTATATTCAAATAATATTAACTACGGAAACACTAAATGACATTACAAACAATCATCGAATCTGCTTGGGAAAATCGTGATAATATCAACGCAGCCACCAAAGGCGAAGTAAGAGACGCAGTCGAACAAGCAATCAATTCACTCGATAACGGCAGCCTTCGGGTTGCAGAAAAAGTCGGAACCGAATGGCAGGTAAACGGGTGGCTTAAAAAAGCGGTTTTGCTATCATTTCGCCTTAATGACATGACGATGATCGACAATGCTCCGGCAAATTCGCATTGGTTCGACAAAGTTGCACCCAAATTTGCCGGCTGGGGTGAAGCGGAATTTAAAGCGGCAAAATTCCGTGCATTGCCGGGAAGTTTTATCCGCAAAGGTGCTTATATTGCTCCAAACGTGGTTTTGATGCCTTCTTTCGTTAATCTCGGTGCTTATATCGGCGAAGGCACGATGATCGACACTTGGGCAACCGTCGGCAGTTGTGCACAAATCGGTAAAAATTGTCATATTTCCGGCGGCACCGGCATCGGCGGGGTTTTAGAGCCATTACAAGCTAACCCGGTGATTATTGAAGATAATTGCTTCATCGGGGCAAGAAGCGAAGTTGCCGAAGGCGTAATCGTTGAGACCGGAGCGGTAATCTCGATGGGCGTATTTATCGGGGCATCGACCAAAATAGTCGATCGTGAAACCGGTGAAATAATCTACGGACGGGTGCCGGCTTATTCGGTCGTCGTCCCCGGAACACTGCCCGGCAAAACACCGGAATCTCCGTCGCTTTATTGTGCTGTTATCGTTAAAAGAGTTGACGAAAAGACCCGTAGCAAAACCGGCGTAAATGAACTACTTAGAGGATTATAAAATATATGAATGAAGGTTTTCAGTATGGCGATTTGATATTCTTAGGTATCATAGCTGCTTTCGTTATCTTACGATTACGCTCAACACTCGGCAAAGATGCAGGCATAAATCCGCAAGATCTATTAAAAAATGCGGTGCGGAATATTTCACCGGAAAAGGTTATCAACTTTCCTGGTGGCAAAAACAAAGAACAACCCGTAGATGATCTTATCCCGGAAAGTTTGCAAGACAACAAACCTGTTGTTGATGCCCTGCGAGCAATTAAAGCTGCCGATTCATCATTTAGCACCACCGAATTTATATCGGGAGCTAAAATGGCATTTGAATGGCTGGTCGATGCTTTTGCCAAAGGTGATAAAGACAAATTAGGTATTCTCCTTGCCAACGAACCGTTGAAACATTTTGTAGATGAGATCGATCAACGCAGCACACAAGAATCTTACCGTGAGACTACTTTAGTATCGATCGAATCGACTGATATAATCGAAGCATCTCTCAACGGAAAAATCGTTCGCATCGGAGTGCAATTTACGAGCGAGCAAATCAACGTGATGCGTGATAAAGACAAAAATCTTGTCGGCGGCGATCCTTCAAATATTGAGACCGCAGTCGATGTTTGGACTTTTGAACGTGACGTTTCTTCACGTGATCCGAATTGGAAGATTATTGCGACTTAAATAGTAACTCCCCTTTTGAATTGCTATAAAACCGCCTTCGTAAATGGCGGTTTTACGCTGCGATAGCCAAGCGGACAACCTTTTTATTTGAAGCAAATAAAAAGGAGAAATACTAAAGTTAAAATTAAATAGGTTAATCATGAAAATAGCAATTGCAGGTTGCGGTGGTCGAATGGGGCAAGTCTTGGTTAAAAAGACTTTGGCAACACATGGCGTAACTTTGAGCGGCGGCAGCGTGCGGGAAAACAGCAAGTTAATCGGCGAAGAAGTCGGCAAACTCGTGCAAATACCTACTCCCGGCATCAGGCTTACCGCCGACATCGAAGAAATGTTTGCCGGTGCCGATGCGGTGATAGATTTCACTAACCCCGATTATAGCATCGCACTTGCAGAAATTGCCGCTAAACAAGGCAAGATCTTGATTTGCGGAACTACTGCTTTGAAAGAAGAAGGGGTTAATATCCTCAAAAAACATGCAAAAAAAGCTCGCATCGTTTGCTCCCCCAATATGAGCATCGGGGTAAATTTAATGCTCGGATTGGTGGAAAAAATCTCATCGATTTTGTCACCCGAAGAATGTGATATCGAGATCGACGAAATGCATCATAAATTCAAAATCGATGCTCCTTCCGGAACCGCATTAACCCTAGGTGCGGCAGCGGCAAGAGGACGCAACGTTCAACTTGCCGACGTTCGTGCCGACTATCAGCAAGCCGCACTCGGAGCAAGAAAACAAGGAGCAATCGGCTTTTCGGTTCGGCGTGGTGGCGACGTGATCGGCGACCATACCGTTACTTTTGCTTGTGCAGGCGAGCGGATTGAAGTTGCACATAAATCTTCAAGCCGAGATATTTACGCAGGCGGAGCAATCAGAGCAGCAATTTGGGCAAAAAATCAACCTGCAGGATTTTATAGCATGAAAGACGTACTGGGAATATGAGCAAGAAAGATCAGAATAATTTTATAAATCAGCCTGATATAAACATATCGGCAAAGGAGGTTTTTAACCTCAAAGCCGATTTTAAAATACCTGCATTTTCGCATGCCAATTCTTACGTTCCCGAAATCGACGAAACTTACCGTTTCAACGAAGAAATCAGCAAAGCCATACTTGCAGGCTTCATGTATAACCGCAAGGTTTTGGTACAAGGCTATCACGGCACCGGCAAATCCACCCATATCGAACAAATCGCTGCACGTCTTAATTGGGCTTGCGTTCGGGTTAATCTCGATAGTCACGTTACTCGTATCGATCTCATCGGCAAAGATGCGATAATTATCAGCGAAGGCAAGCAAATCACTGCTTTTCAAGAAGGAATTTTATCCTGGGCAATTCAACGCCCTGTTGCTTTGGTGCTTGACGAATATGATGCTGCCCGCCCCGATGTTATGTTTGTAATTCAACGGGTTCTTGAGGCAAAAGGTAAATTAACTTTGCTTGATCAAAATAAAGTTATCACCCCCCACCCTTATTTTAGGATTTTTGCAACCACCAATACGGTCGGACTCGGCGATACCAGCGGATTATATCACGGTACCCAGCCGATAAATCAAGGGCAAATGGATCGCTGGAATATAATTGCAACCTTAAATTATCTGCCTGCCGAAGAAGAAACCGCAATCGTTTTGGCAAAATCACCCGAATATAATAATGCCAAAGGCAAGGTGATTATTAAATCTATGGTCGAAATGGCAAATCTCACTCGGGAAGGCTTTAAGACGGGAGACTTATCGGTAGTGATGTCGCCTCGAACAGTTATAACTTGGGCAGAAAATGCAATAATATTCGGCAATGTCGAAGTGGCTTTCCGCATGACTTTCCTCAATAAATGCGACGAAACAGAAAAACCGATAATCGCAGAATATTATCAACGCTGCTTCAACGTCGAACTGCTCGGCGAAGTAGCTTGAATCAATGGAAAATATGAACAATCCCCTCGGAATAATTGCAGGCAGCGGACATTTACCGCTTCAATTGATTGAAAAATGCCGAGCAAAAGGGCGTGAAGTTTTCGTCGTTGCAATCGAGAACGATACCGACTTGCAAACGGTAGAAAATGTTCCCCATGTTTGGATTCGCCTCGGGGCAATCGGCACCGCAATCGAGTATCTACGCAAAGCAGGCGTGAGTGAATTGGTTTTGGCAGGTAAAATCAACCGCCCTTCAATGTCGGCACTCAAGCCCGATGCAATGGGGGCAAAACTAATTGCAAAATTAGGATTCTCGATTTTCGGCGGCGACACCAAAATCTTTAAAACAATCTTAAATTTTCTTGAAGAAGAAGGTTTCAAAATTGTCGGCAGCGAAGAAATTTCCGCAGAAATCCTTGCAGACCAAGGCATAATCGGTAAACATAAACCAAGCGAGCAAGATCAAAAAGACATGCAAATTGCCAAAGAAGTTTTGCAGGCAATCGGTAGTTTTGACATCGGACAAGGCGTAATCGTTAAAAACGGTCTAGTTCTCGGTATCGAAGCGGCAGAAGGCACAGATTCACTGATTGAGCGTTGCGGCAAGATAAAAGGCGAAGGTAAAGGCGGAGTTTTGCTAAAATCCCGCAAACCGATCCAAGAAGAACGGGTGGATTTGCCGACAATCGGCATACAAACAATTGAGCTAATCGCACAAGCAGGCTTTGCAGGCATCGCTATTGAAGCAGGTCACTCGCTAATACTTGATCGTGAACAAGCTATCGCCACCGCAGATAGGCTCGGAATATTTATCTATGGCTGTGAATAGGCTGAATTAAGATTTACCGCACAATTGTCATACCGCATTTATTGCGGTATCCGGTCTAAACTAGACCCCGTGACAAGCACGGGGTGACAAACAATTGGTAATTGCGAAATCCTAAAGCACGCCCTTAGTCGAAGGAATATCATCACTCTTGCGAGCATCAATAGTCACCGCATGCCGCAATGCACGAGCCAAACCTTTATAGCAAGATTCAACTATATGGTGATTATTTTCACCGTAAAGATTTTCGATATGCAAAGTCATGCCCGAATTAAACGCAAATGCCTGGAACCATTCCCTAAAAAGCTCGGTATCCATATCGCCGAGTTTAGGCTTGGTAAAGTTCACTTTCCAAATAAAATAAGGACGACCAGATAAATCAAGAACGGTACGGGTTAAAGTTTCGTCCATCGGAACGCAAGCCTCGCCGTAACGCATAATTCCACGACGCTCGCCGAGAGCTTTGGCAACTGCCATACCGATTGCAATGCCGACATCTTCGGTAGTGTGGTGATAATCGATATGCAAATCGCCTTTGGCTGCAAGCGTAATATCGATCAAACTATGGCGTGAAAGCTGCTCAAGCATGTGATCGAGAAATCCGATTCCTGTGGAAACCTCATATTTACCGCTACCGTCAAGATTAACGCTGACTTTAACTTGAGTCTCTTTGGTATTACGCTCTATTTCGGCAATTCTCATAATTACTCTTTAAACTGATAAGTTACATTTAAGCTACAGATAGCAAAATAATTTAATAATTACAAACAACAATTAAATAAATCTCTTGATTTTATTGCAACCCTGGGTAGTTTTAATTGCAAATCAAACAACCAAAAGAAGAAGATGCTACTTAAAAAATATTACCGCTCTTTTAATTCAAAACATCTTCTAAAGGCAGGAGGAATAAATATATTATATATATTTATCATATATATAATCAATATTTCCGACTATAAAGACAATATATTCATATATCGCTTATTGCTAATAACGGTTATCGCAAGCAACTCTTTGTTAATATATTTTGCTTTAAAGAGTAATATTTACAATCAATTACATTCTGCAATCATGAATACGGTTGTCGATGCTATAATATCGATAAATTCAAACGGCATCATCATCGGTTTAAATAATTCTAGCGAAAAAATGTTCGGATACTCTAAAAATGAGATTATCGGAGAAAACATCAATATTCTAATGCCGCAACATCATAAAACTCTCCATAATCTATATATAAAAAATCATTGCGAAACCGGCAAAAAGCGGATCATCGGCATTGAGCTTGAATTAGAAGCACTCCACAAAAACGGAAGCAAATTTCCTATCGAATTGACAATAAATTCTACCGAAATCGACAAAGAAAAAATATTTGTCGGCTATATAAAGGACATTAGCGAAAAGAAAATCTCACAAGCCAGAATCGAGAAATATTCCGAGCAAATGCAAGTAAAAAATCTTGAGCTAAAATCGGCAAAAGAGGCGGCGGAAAAAGCCAATAATCTCAAGGGAGAATTTCTTGCCAATATGAGCCATGAAATCCGCACACCGCTCAACGGAATTATCGGAATGACCGAACTTCTCGGCGAAAGCGAGCTTTCAAATATTCAAAAACATTATGTTAAAACAGTGCTTGCCTCTGCCGATAACCTACTGGTAATTATCAATGATATTCTTGACTTCTCAAAAATAGAAGCCGGCAAGCTTGAATTGGAATCGGTCGAATTCAACCTTTGCGAATTAAGTGAAAGCGTTATCGAATTATTGGCAATAAAAAGCCAAGAAAAAGCAGTCGAGATCATTTTTGATTACTCTCCTTTGCATATCCAAACCGTAAAAGGCGATTCGGTAAGAATAAGCCAGTTAATATATAACTTACTTTCCAATGCGATAAAATTCACCGATAGCGGCTATGTGATAATTACGATTACCGCTCAAGAAAAAGATCGCCAAACTTTCTTTAAAATCTCGGTGCAAGATAGTGGTATCGGAATAGAAGAAGAAGTAATTGAATGTATATTCGATAAATTCACCCAGGCAGATAATTCAACCACCCGTAAATTCGGCGGAACCGGACTCGGACTCGCAATCTGCAAACAATTGGTGAATCTAATGGGCGGAGAAATCGGCGTTACCAGTAAAATCGGGGAAGGCTCGCTATTTTGGTTCTCGATTCCGCTTGAGGTTATAGATTCAAATAACGAATATCCAATGACCAATAGGCTAAATAATATAAAAATTTTGTTGGTTGACCGTTTTGCTCTCAATTTACAAATATTTTCCAAACTTCTACAAAATGCCGGTGCCGAGATAGCTTGCTGTAGCGATGCACTCAATACTTTGCAAATTTTACGCAATGCAAAAAAAGATAGTCGTCGATTTGATATTGCAATCATCGATTATAATTTACCCGACATTAACGGCGAAGAATTGGCACGCATGATAAAAGCCGACGATAATATAGCGGATACTATATTATTACTTACCCTGGCAACCGGCAAAGGCGGATTATCATGGCGGTTTGAAAATGCCGGATTTGCAGGTGCAATCAATAAGCCCGTATTTGCAGCACAATTACTGGATAACGTACAAGTAAGTCTTTATCAGCAACAAAATTTTATCAATAATCAATCGGCAGATAATATGCAGAATAACATTTTACATTCAATTAACGATAAGCCCAACCAAGATTTATCGGGAAAACGCATATTATTGGTAGAAGATAATATTACCAATCGTGAATTGGTTGGCTATATGATTAAAAGTTTCGGCTGCAAAGTTAGTAACGCCGGCAACGGCTTAGAGGCAATCGACATGGTAGCGGCAAATGATTATGATTTAATCTTGATGGATTGCCAAATGCCGATCATGGACGGATATGATGCAACCCAAGCAATTTGCAAAATGAAATCGCAAGGTCTATGCAAAAACATGCCGATTATTGCTATAACCGCCAATGTTATGAAGGGGGACCGAGAAAAATGCCTTGATGCGGGAATGGACGATTATACCGATAAACCGGTACGTAAAGAAAAATTACGGGCAATATTAACCAAATGGCTGTTTAACCAAGAAAAAGCAGATGATATAATTACGATCGATTCAAATATAAATCTTAATTTATCGATAGATTACAAAATTCTCCATGAAACCAAAATGATTATGGAAGACGAATTTGCAAGAATATTAAAAAGCTATTTAGATAATACCCAAAGGCAAATTAAACTTATCGAAAATATAATATTTAATCAATCAAATCCCAAAGATATAATTATCGAAGCACATACGATAAAATCCTCAAGTGCCTATTTGGGAGCATTATTTATGTCTAGCCTTGCCGCAACAATGGAGTCACAAGCCAAAAATGCACAATCGGCAAAAGATCTCGAAGAAATATTCTTACAAATGAATAAGGAATTTAATGCGGTTAGGTCAATATTAGAACAAGAAATTTAGGCATAAGCGACAAAATTACCAAAATACGTCACCGGCTCCGACTTTAATCACCTTGCCTTCTTTGGGTTGAATAAGCAGTTGCCCTTTACTGTCGATTCCCTCAAAAATACCGTGATAAGTGTCTTTAGGCAGACGCACCTCAATATGCTCACCTAAACGGAAAGCATGTTTTAACCATTGCCTGCGAATCGGTGCAAAACCTCTTTTTGCCCATATATCATATTGGGTAATAAATTGGTGGATAAAGCGTGAAAGCACGATTTTCGCACTGATTATCTCAACACCTGCGGTTTTAAGATAAGTTGCCGGAATATCGGTATGAACCGGACAAGAATCCACATTTATCCCAACCCCGACTACGACCCAACGCACCATTTTATTTTGTGCCGGGTTTATATCCGCAGTCTCAAATGACTCAAGCAGAATTCCGCCGATCTTCTTACCGTCAAGCAAAATATCGTTTGGCCATTTGCAATATATGTCGTCATTTTCCGGTAAAATAGATTTTAAAGTTTCGATAACTGCAACCGCAGCAACAAAAGATAATTGTGCAGCAGTAGCAGGCTCACAGCCAGGAGCAAGTAAAATCGAGCAAAAAAGATTGCCTTCGGAAGAAACCCATAAACGCCCCATGCGTCCGCGACCTTGAGTTTGCTGCTTTGCCCAAATTACTGCACCGTGCGAACCGCCGCCTTCGGCAATTCTACGAGCCTCTTCATTGGTACTGTCAAGCTCGTCATATGACAGTAAATGGTAATCGTTAAGTAGATTTGGTCGGGCAAATATCCTCATTACTTAAACAATGCCCCCGCTGCTAAATTTGCATAAGAAACCAGCGGAGTAGGCATTATAAAGAATAATAAAGTAAATACGGCACAAAGCACAATCGTAACACCTAGTGTGTTTGATTCCACATCGTCGAGCGGCTCGATTATATCGTCAAAATACATAACTTTCACGATTTTTAGGTAGTAAAAACATGCAACAACGCTGCTTAAAACACCGATTACCGCAAGAGTAGACAATCCCGATTCCATAGCCGCCAAGAATACATACATCTTACCGAAGAAACCTGCAAGCGGAGGGATCCCTGCCATAGAGAACATGAACAAAGCAAGAGCAAATGCTATACCGGGTTTGGTTTTGGCAATTCCCGACAAGTCGGAAATTTCTTCGACATATTCGCCCTCACGTTGCATATATAATATGCAAGCAAATGCTCCGATACTCATCGCAATATAAAGAGTGAAATAAACTATAATACCGCTAACCCCGATTAAAGTTCCCGAAGCCAAGCCCATCAAAGCGTAACCGACATGACCGATAGAACTATAAGCAAGCAAGCGTTTTATATTGGTCTGGGTTAAACCGCCCAATGCACCGACAATCATAGATAATGCCGAGACGAACAAAATTATTTGTTGCCAATCATGGATTAAGCCACCAAATGCTTGTATAAGAAAACGCACAAGAATTGCCATTGCCGCAATCTTAGGCACGACCGAGAAATAGGCAGTTACAGGAGTAGGTGCTCCCTGATAAACATCGGGAGTCCAGTTATGAAAAGGAGCTGCCGAAATCTTAAAGCAAAAACCGGTTATCACCAGAACTAATCCGAGCAATGCACCGCTTGAAAGCGAATGTAAATTTGCAAAAACCGAGAAACTTAAACTACCGGTAAAGCCGTAAAGCAGCGAAGAGCCAAATAGCATAATACCTGAAGCAATCGCACCGAGAACAAAATATTTTACTCCCGATTCGGTTGAACGCAACGAATCACGCTCAAAGCTTGCGAGCAAATAAAGCGGTAAACTCGCCAATTCCAAACTTATATAAAGTGCCATAAGGTTGTTTGCCGAGACCATTAACATCATGCCTAGCAAGGAAAACAAAATCAAAACCGAGAACTCAAATTTGGTATTATCTTCACGAATAAACCAAGAATAAGATATTATTAAAACAAGAAAGGTTGCTACCACCAAGAGAGTTTTAATGCTTTGCGAGAAAGCATCGACAATAAACATATCCGAAAATATTTTTACTTTAATATCGGTATTATAAAGCAAGCCGGTTTGCGAAAAAATCATCACGACGATAAAGAAAGCAATCAAATGAAAATATTTATTGGCCTGCTTATCGTTCGCCAAAACCCCGGTCATTAAAATAACCAAAGAAGATAATAAAACGACTAATTCAGGAAAAATCGGCAATATTGAATTTATTAGGTTGACGTTCATTATTACATTCCTCCCGTTTGAACTATAAGATTAGCCACCGAAACATGTAATACGTCAAGAAAAGGCTTTGGATAAATACCGATCCATAAGACCGAAATTATTAAGGGCAAAAATATTACCCATTCGCGTAAACTTAAGTCAGGCATTTTCATTAAATCTTCTTTATGCAAATCTCCAAATACCACACGACGATATAACCAAAGAGCATAAGCAGCTCCAAGAATCAATCCGGTACCGATAAACAAAGCTAGATATGTTTTTGCTTTAAAAGCACCGACTAAAACTAAAAACTCTCCGACGAATCCGCTAGTACCCGGCAATCCGACCGATGCCATAGTGAAAAACATAAATATCAAAGCATAATAAGGCATAACTTTAACCAAACCGCCGTAACGGGCAATTTCCCTAGTATGCAAACGATCGTAAACTACACCGACGCACAAGAATAAAGCACCTGAGACAAGCCCATGGCTGATCATCTGAATAATTGCACCTTCGATACCCTGCATATTAAAGGTAAAAATACCTGCGGTGACGAATCCCATATGGGCAACCGATGAATATGCAATCAGTTTTTTCATATCGGTCTGCACCAATGCAACCAAAGAAGTATAAATTACTGCAATTATACTTAACCAATAAACCATCGGGGCGAAGTAATGCGAAGCTTCAGGCAACATCGGTAGTGAGAAACGCAAGTAACCGTAAGCACCCATTTTTAGCAATATACCTGCCAGAATAACAGAGCCTGCTGTCGGAGCTTGAACGTGGGCATCTGGCAACCATGTATGCACCGGCCACATCGGAACTTTAACTGCAAAAGATGCAAACATTGCAAGCCATAACCAACGTTGCACTTGAGAAGAATAATTCGGCATAGTCTGCATCAAAGTCGGAATATCCAAAGTGCCTTGGGTTTGATAAATATAGAGTATCGCAAGCAGAAATAAAACCGAGCCAAGCAAAGTATAAAGGAAGAATTTGTAAGAAGCGTAAATACGTTTATCTCCGCCCCAAACCCCGATTATCAAATACATCGGAATCAACATACCTTCAAAAAACACGTAAAACAGCATGAGATCCAAAGCACAGAAAACACCGATAACGAATGATTCCAACAGCAAAAATGCGATCATGAATTCACGCACTCTTTTGGTTATGGATTCCCAACTACATAATATACAAATCGGCATTAAGAAAGTTGTGAGCAAAACCATAAATAGGGAAATTCCGTCTAAGCCCAAACGGTAAGAAATATTCGAGCCTATAAACCATTCCGAACGCTCTTGAAATTGAAAAGCAGCCGTTCCAGTATTAAAAACTACCCACAACGGAATAGAAATAACAAATGTAACCAAAGTCGTCATTAAAGCAATTTGCTTTAACTCTGCTTCACCGACTCTAAGAGTAAGTAGAAGCACCACACCTGCAAGCGGCAATAATATTAAAGTAGAAAGAAAGTGCGATGCTATAAATTCGCTAATCATTTAGTTTTTCCCCGCTATAAACAATACGCTACCGACCAACAAAACAAGACCGCTTAACATCACGAATGCGTAATGATAAATATAACCGGTTTGCAATTTACTCGTTCCTTTGCCGAATTGAAGTGAAAGCCAAGCAAATCCGTTAGGTCCGAGTCCGTCGATAATTATAGTATCCCAGAATTTCCACAAATGTACGCCCAAACGTTTAGCCGGTTGGACGAAAATAGCATCGTATAATTCGTCGAAGTACCATTTATTAAGCAAGAATAAGTAAAGCTTAGGGAATATATGAGCTAATTTTGAAGGTATCGCAGGTTTCGCAATATACAGAATATAAGCCAGAGATATACCTAATATACCTATTAACGTAGGCAACAAACCAACCCAATGCGGAACTTCGCTCGCTTCAATATGCTCAACAACATTAGCCGATTTTATAGCACCTTGCCAAAAATCAAATCCTACTGCATGGTGGGAGCCGACCATATGAAAAATATCATGACCAATGTAACCCGAAAATAACGCACCGGCTGCAAGTAACAACAAAGGTACAAGCATAATCGCAGGAGATTCATGGACATGGTGCATAACATCATGCGAAGCACGGGGTTTACCGTGGAAAGTCATGAATAATAAACGCCAAGAGTAAAAAGCAGTCATGAATGCTGCAAGTATACCAAGTACAAAAGCAAAATTACCAACAGTGCTATGGGCTGCATAAGCAGCTTCTAGAATTACGTCTTTTGAATAATATCCGGCAAAAAACGGCATTCCGGCAAGAGCCAGTGAACCGATCCACATATAAGTATAGGTAAAAGGAATTTTCTTCCAAATTCCGCCCATATTCCGCATATCCTGCTCACCCGACATTGCGTGAATCACCGAGCCTGCACCTAGGAATAACAATGCCTTAAAGAAAGCATGGGTCATCAAATGGAATACACCTGCAGAATAAGCACCGACTCCGCAAGCAAAGAACATATAGCCGAGCTGCGAACAGGTCGAATAAGCAATCACCCGCTTAATATCGTTCTGCACAAGACCGACGGTTGCGGCAAAAAATGCAGTCAATGCACCGACAACGGTGACAAATTGCAAAGCAGCAGGAGCATGCTCAAAAAGCGGCGAACAACGTGCCACCAAAAATACACCTGCAGTAACCATTGTTGCGGCATGAATAAGAGCTGAAACCGGAGTCGGCCCTTCCATAGCATCGGGCAACCAAGTATGCAAACCGAGCTGTGCAGATTTTCCCATTGCACCGATGAACAATAAGAAACAAATCAAGGTTAAAGCATGATAATCATTGCTTAGAAAATGCATAGTATCGCCCGAATGAGCGGCAACGCTTGCGAATATAACGTCAAACTGTACCGAGCCGAATATAACGAAAATAGCGGCAACGCCGAGTGCAAAGCCCAAATCCCCTACCCGATTAACGATAAAAGCTTTCATTGCCGCAGCATTTGCCTCAGGTTTTTTAAACCAGAAGCCGATTAGCAAATATGAGCAAAGACCGACACCTTCCCAGCCCAGAAACAACTGGATAAGATTATCTGAAGTCACCAACATCAACATGAAAAAGGTAAAGAATGACAAATAAGCCATAAAACGTGGGCGATGCTCGTCGTGACTCATATAACCGACCGAATATATATGCACCACCGCAGAAACCCAAGTTACAACGACCAACATAACCGCAGTTAAACTATCGACACGAAGCGACCAATTAACCTTAAAATCACCCGAATCAATCCAATTTAGCAAGGATATTTTAATTACGTGATGCGACAATGCAACTTCGTTAAAAACCACACCTGCACCGATTGCACTTAGAACCAAAGCACTGCAAGTGATAAATTGTGACAATTTAACATTGATAAACCGCACCGATAAACCGACTAAAACCGCAGCAAGCAACGGCAAAAACAAAACGGCAGTCGCTATAAATCCCGTATCTAACATTAGCCCCTCATTGAGTTAATATCTTCGGCTTCTATAGAGCCTCGATTGCGATAGAACACCACGAGAATTGCCAAACCGATCGCCGCTTCCGCAGCCGCAACGGTTAAAACAAATATGGTAAAAATCTGTCCAGCTATATCACCGAGATAAACCGAAAATGCAACAAAATTTATATTAACCGCCAAAAGCATCAACTCAATAGACATCAAAATAATTATTATATTCTTACGGTTTAAGAAAATACCGCAAATTCCGATAACGAATATCAAAGAAGATAAGATTAAATAATCTGATATTCCGATTGATCCAAAAAACAAATGATTCATTTAAGCCCCCTGCCCGGATTTTACTTTTACCAATTCAACCGCATCTTTACGTTTACGGTTAATTTGCGTCGCTATAACCTGCCGCAAAACTCCAGGACGTTTGCGATGTGTAAGTACGATTGCTCCTATCATCGCAACCAGCAAAATCAAACCGGAGATTTGGAATATCGCTATATAATCAGTATAAAGAACATTACCGATTGCTTGGGTATTGCTTATAGTAGCATCGGCTTTGGCTGCCGCAAAAACTCTCGGATTTTTTAAAGATGCAAAAATTGCGAATATAATCTCGGCAAAGAAAACACCTGCGATGAGTAACCCCAAAGGAAGATAAGATAAAAAGCTCTCTTTGATAGCGGTAATTTTTACGTTAAGCATCATAACTACAAACAAGAACAAAACCGCAACTGCCCCTACATAAACTATTATAAGCGTCATCGCCAAATATTCGGCACCGATCAACAAAAACAACCCTGCCGCATTAAAGAAGGCGAGAATTAAAAACAAAACCGAGTATACAGGATTGCGTGAAGAAATCACCGCAAGTGCAGATATCAAAAGAACCGTGGCAAAAAGATAGAAAACCAAACTTGCTATCATAATTTTATTTATCCGATTTTATTTACGAGTGGATACACAAATAGCAAAAAAGCTTTTAAGTGCAAGTATGAAGTCGAATTTATATACATATTTTAACTATATTAAAAAAAGGGGTAAATAAGTCACCTTATCACCCCTTGATTAAACACAATAAAAGATTGATTATTTATCGGCTTTAGTATCTTTCGGCAACGCCTCCGGAGTTAATTCTTTCTCAACGCCTTTTTCATCAACCGTTATAATTTTTACATGCTTTACAAGCTCTGCAACATAATCTGAAACAACTTTATTAAGCAAATTAGGCTTCATTTTTTCAAATTCTTCAACAGGTGCCTTGCGACGATCTTCAAGTTTGATTATATGCCAACCAAAATCACTCTTAACAGGATTAGAAATCTCACCTTTTTTCATTGCAAATGCAGCTTTGGAAAACTCGGCAACCATTTTATCGGCAGTGAACCAACCCAAATCTCCACCCGACGCACCGCTTCCTTTATCTTCTGATTTTTCTTTGGCAATTTTTTCAAAATCACCACCGTTTATAATTTTTTTATGAACTTCTTTGGCATCTTCTTCTTTTTTCAACAAGATATGACGGGCATGCACTTCTTCTTGATTATTAGATTTAACTTTTTCTTCATAAAGAGCTTTTAACTTTTCGTCGGTTGCCAATTCTTTCGATTTATTTTTCAAGAATTCTTGAACAAAAATCTGCCGAGTTGACTCTGCAATTTTTTTCTTCACTTCTTCAGACTGAGCTACATTTGATTTTACCGCTTCGGAATATATAATATGCTCACTTGCAATACCACGAAGGATATTATCCTTAATTTTTGCATCAAAAGTTTCAAATGCAGGAGCATTACCGCCGGGAAATATGTTTTTCAACATCGCATCAATCTCGGATTTATTAACTTCTTCACCTGCAACTTTTAAAACAACATAATCTTTTTGCGGGGTAGAATTAGCAACTGCATCATCTCCGGCATAAGCTGAAACCGAAGAGAAAAGAATCAAAGCGGCGGAAATTATTATATTTCTCATAGAATCTATCCTAAGTTATGGGTTGGTGGGGCGAGAGGGATTTGAACCCCCGGCCAAGACGTTATGAGCGTCCTGCTCTAACCGCTGAGCTATCGCCCCCTATTTCATAAGAAGCCTAGGTTTAGCAAATACTGAGAAGGTGTAAAGCAAATTTTCATTTTATCGAAAAGATTTTTTCTGCAAATTCTGTGACATTTTTACATCTTGAAAAATTCACAAAATAATTATTCTATAGACTTAAAATAATAAAAACAAAAATAAGGAATTCTTATGAATACGATCAAAAGCAAATTTTTTCTATTTGCAATCATTGTGATTTCTGCAGTTTTATTACTTGCTTATGAAGCTATCGTATCAATAAATTCTCTAACCAAGAGCAATCAAGATGCCAGCTTGGCCTTTAATATACTCGATAATAGTATGCATATCGATATGTTGCATGACGGTTTGCATGCAGATGTTGCAATAACCTTGATAGGATTAAAAAATAACGATAAAAATTTGCTTATAGAGGGCTTAAAAAGCACTGCAGAAGATGCAGAATCATTGCAAAAATTAGTTGAAAATTACGATTCTATAGATTTACCCAGCGAGTTAAAGCAACCAATAGAAAATTTAAAGCCATTACTTGTCGAATATAAAAATGCGGCTATCGATATAAGCAAAACAATCAGTAATGATTTGGAAAATAAAACCAATAAATCAGAAGAAGAATTCAAGCAATTCAATATTCTATTTCATGCACTCGAAGAAAAGCAAGAAGAAGTAAGTCAAAAAATCTCTAATTTTAACGACAGTATAAAAGCAGCAACAAAAGAAACTACATCTAACTCACACAATATAGTTATTACGGCATCTTCTATTGCAATACTAATTGTCTTAATTTTGCCTATATTTGCTAATTTATTTCTCTTCCGTCGTCTCAGCGAAACGCAAAATACAATGAGCGAACTGTCGCAAGGGCATAATGATATAGATATAAAATATGCAGATAAAAATGATGAAATCGGCAATATGTCACGCTCTTTGCTTATATTTAGAGATAATGCAAAACAGAAAATTGCTCTTGAACAAAAACAAATCGAACAAAAACAAGCTTCAGAGGCAGAAAAACGCCGATCGATGAATGAATTGGCAGATAATTTTGACTTAAGCGTAAAAAACATCGTTGATACGGTTGCCTCTGCATCAACCGAAATGGAGGCAACTTCAAAGGATTTGGTTTCCCATTCAAGCTCAAATAACGCCAAATTATACGAACTTGTGAATGAAATAAAAACAACCAACGCCGGAATTCAAGCGATCGCATCGGCAACCGAAGAATTATCATGCTCGGTAAATGAAATAAGGCAACAAATGTCGCACGCCTCGGATATGACTAAAGATGTCGTGGAGCGATCTTTTGAAGCAGATCAAAAAGCCAATTACTTGAGTGAAGCTGCAAAAAGAATCGGTGACGTAATCGGTATAATCAATGCAATCGCATCGCAAATCAATCTTCTTGCACTTAATGCAACCATTGAGGCAGCAAGAGCCGGTGATGCAGGCAAAGGCTTTGCGGTAGTGGCTACCGAAGTTAAAAATCTTGCCGGGCAAACCACCAAAGCAACTCAAGAGATCGAAGAACAGATTTCTTTGATGCGTGCATCGGTAGAAGATACGGTTAAATCGATCAAATCTATCAACGAAAAAATCGGAGAAGTTAACACTGTTTCTTCATCGGTATTCGCATCAATCGAGCAACAAAAAGCTGCAACCCAGGAAATATCCGGGCATATTTTGCAAGCCTCTACGGTTTCTCAAAAAATATCCACCAATGCGATTGAAGTTATCAAATCTTCTGAAGAAAATGAAGATTCTGGTAAACAGATGATGATTGCATCGGGTGAATTATCGGTTCAGGCGGAAAAATTACGTAGCCAAGTCGATATATTTATAGACAATATAAGGTCTGCATAATAAATAAATCTAATGTATATAAGATTTTTTAGGGCTGTTTTAGGGGTTTTTTGTACGGTATTGCTGCTTAGTGCATGCGGTAATGATAAACCACCGCCATATAAAGGTCTAAAAATCGGCAAACCTTACCAAATATACGGCAGGTGGTATAAACCTAAATATGAACCTAATTATGACGAAATCGGCATGGCATCTTGGTATGGCCCGGGTTTTCACGGCAAACAAGCAGCTATCGGGGAAATTTACGATCAAGAAGCTTTAACAGCTGCACATAAGACATTGCCTCTATCTTCAATTGTTAGGGTTACCAACCTCCAAAACGGCAAGTCGGCTATTTTACGCATCAACGATCGTGGTCCCTTTGCTTATGATCGGATTATCGACTTATCAAAAGCTTCGGCAGAAAAACTAGGTATTTACAGAGCCGGAACAGCAAAAGTGAGAGTGCAATTTTTAGACGATGCCACTAGAGAATATGTAGAAAGCCGTGGCGGCAAATATCAATTTGCAAGCAAGTCCGAACCGGAACCGGCAGAAAAACCTCAAGCCACAACCAACCAACCGGCTGAAATAACTTCGGTTTCAAGTCAAGATTTGCAATCTCCGCAGAAGCAAGATCAAATTGCCACAAATTCCAGCCCTTTTGTAGTTGTAGAAAATGATAATTCACGCCAAATATTTGTTAATCCGACAAATGAACATCGGGAAATAATTATAAAGAGAAATACTGCAAGCAAAATATCAATACAAGTTGCAACATTTTCGATTAAAGAAAATGCCGATAAGATTTTAAAAACAATATCTTCAATTCAGGGGTTGCAAAATGCAGCTATAATAGAAAGTAATATCGGAGAAAAAACTTTATATAAAGTTATATTACAAGCAATTGAGTCGGAAGATCAAGCCCAAGAAATGCTTGAGATACTTGTAGAAAATAGAATTACCGGCGGAAGAATTATAAAATAATTTAGTTTTTATATTTTTTGTCATCAAATCGTAACTATTTTGTGTTATAAAATATCTATAACCAACTACGACCAATTTTATGTCCCACGAAATAGATAACAAAAAAGAAGCGGAAAATCAGAAGAACCCAAGCTTCCTTGATCGATTCAGTCCGCCTGAAATCGTAGGTTATGTTGCAGTCGGTTGCGGTTTAATTCTAACTTCACTTTTATCAATTCGTCAGACATTCTCGGATAACTTAAAGAAATTAGGTGTATTTGACGAAATAAATCAAAAATTAAAAGATGATTTGCAAACAAATCTTAAAGCAGGAAAAAAACTTCCCGAAGCTATGAAAATTGCCCAAAAGACTTTTGACGATGCCAGGGATAAAATACTTGATGATAACGGTTTCGGCGGATCTTTTAAAAGATTTAAACAATTTGCCCATTTAAAACCACATCAACAATATAAAATAATCCTTACGGTTCTAACCGTAATCTCGGTTGCCGTGGTGGGTATTTTTACTATTCGTTCAGAACAAAAATTACAGGGAGAAGCACAAAGAAAACATGATCAAGCAGTAAAAAATATTCCTAATGAACATGAAATTCCCAATCAAGCCAATGAAGAAATAGATATTGATAATTCTAAAGCAAAACCGATACTCGGTGATAAAACCGCAGCCGCATTGAAACGTCCCGACATATCAGGTAAAGACGACTCAATGCAACGCTAGAATTTCAAAACAGGTCTAATTTATCCGACTTTTTGATATAATTCACCACCGGATTGATTAAACTTATCCGCCATTTCCTGCATACCTTTTTCTGCTTCCGCAGCGGCAAAATCACGAACTTCATGCGATATTTTCATCGAGCAGAATTTAGGTCCACACATAGAACAGAAATGTGCGACTTTTGCACCTTCTGCCGGTAAAGTTTCGTCATGGAAATCTTTTGCGGTTTCAGGGTCAAGCGATAGATTAAACTGATCCTGCCAGCGGAATTCAAATCTGGCTTTGGAGAGTTCATCGTCACGTTTTCTGGCAATTTTGCTGCCTTTTGCCAAATCCGCAGCATGAGCGGCAATTTTATAGCTGATTACGCCGGTTTTTACGTCGTCACGATCAGGCAAACCCAAATGTTCTTTGGGAGTAACGTAGCAAAGCATTGAAGTACCGAACCAGCCGATCATCGCTGCACCGATTGCCGAGGTGATGTGATCATACCCGGGAGCAATATCGGTAGTTAAGGGCCCAAGCGTATAAAACGGTGCTTCATGGCAATATTCTAGCTGCTTATCCATATTTTCTTTGATCAAATGCATAGGAACGTGTCCCGGCCCTTCAATCATAACTTGGCAATCATGCTTCCACGCAACTTTGGTAAGCTCGCCTAAGGTTTTAAGTTCGGCAAATTGGGCTTCGTCGTTGGCATCATGAATCGATCCCGGACGCAAACCGTCACCGAGAGAGAACGAAACGTCGTAAGCACGCATAATCTCGCAGATTTCCTCAAAATTGGTATAAAGGAAGTTTTCTTTATGATGCGACATACACCATTTCGCCAAGATCGAACCGCCGCGAGAAACAATCCCGGTCATGCGGTTTTGCGTCATCGGGATAAACGGCAAACGCACGCCTGAATGAATAGTAAAATAATCCACACCCTGTTCGCACTGCTCGATAAGAGTATCACGATAAACTTCCCAATTGAGTTCCTCGGCAATACCGCCGACTTTCTCAAGTGCTTGATAAATCGGCACTGTTCCAATCGGAACCGGCGAATTACGGATAATCCACTCACGGATATTATGGATATTTTTACCGGTCGATAAATCCATTACGGTATCGCTACCCCAACGAATCGCCCAAACCATCTTTTCCACTTCTTCGGCAATGCTCGAACTAACCGCAGAATTACCGATATTGGCATTGATTTTTACTTTGAAATTACGTCCGATGATCATCGGCTCGATCTCGGGGTGATTGATATTAGCGGGAATTATCGCCCTGCCCTCGGCAATTTCTTTGCGGATAAATTTCGCCATAACCGCAACTTCTTGCGAGTTGGGATCTACAGCTTCAAGCTCACGCACCGCAATATATTGCATTTCTTTGGTGATTATACCTGCTTTGGCATAAGTAAGCTGAGAAACAGATTTACCTGCTTTGGCACGCAAAACCTTCTGTTTTATATTGGGAAATAGATTCTCAATCGCCTGCTCGGCTTTTTTAACCCCGTTATCTTCGGGTTTTATCGCCCGTGCATCAACTTCTTCAACATCACCCCGAGCAAGAATCCACTCACGGCGAAGTTCAGGCAAACCTTTTTCAATATCGTGAGTTTTAGTAGAATCGGTATAAGCCCCCGAAGTATCGTAAACCGTAAAATCAGAGCCGTTAGAAAGAGCGATCTTACGCATCGGCACTTGCAAATCTTCTCCGATATAGATTTTGCTTGATGCAGGCAAACCGCCTCTTGTTACGTCAAATTTATTTTGCATTTGAGATCCGTCCCGTTTTTTTACAATCGTTAATATTTTTCTAACAATAGTTGAGAAAACGGGCGTTACAAGGGTTTTTTTGATTTTTTTAAGATTTATACAGAATAAGCAAATCTCGGAAGCATTTGTTTATTTCTCATGCGGTTAAGCGAGCCGAGAATTACAACGGTGAGATTGCCGAGGCTGCCGACGGTGCTACAAAATATTACGCTGGCGTCGTGAATATGCACGCAAGCATAAAAAAGAGTTATAAAACTGCACCAGGAAAATATCAACCAAGTCGGAATATTTATTTCTGCTGATTTATTTTTTAACAACTCACGAATCTGCGGAATGAAGGCGATTCCTATAACGATGCCGGTGGAATTATAAAGTAAAGTTAAAATATCTACATTCATAAAATGCCCTCTTTTTGTTTATATTCTCAATATAACAAAAAAATATGACAGTTTGATGACGGATAGATGAAAGATTTGTGACATTTTAAAGAGGTTAAATAAAAAACAGATCATCTTGTCATAAATAATTCATACTAAAATAATATTTTTGCTATATAATGAAGGATAGTAATAAAGGATATTCTATGGTTGCAGGAGCAGGAAATACTTGGGGAGAGCATATCGGAGGCGTACCGCCTGCCGAAACCGAGTATTCCGCCCTATTTTCAAAATACAACGACTTAAACAATCTTCTCGCTCAACCTGGTGTCAATATTGCCGATATGATGGCACATGCAGCAAATGACGGACATATAGCAGGGCTGCCCGATACCGGCGAAAAACCGCATGAACTGATTTCGCACATCGCAACCGCTGCAATCCAAAACAACATGAATGCAGAATCTAAAGCAAAAGAAGAAGAGCATGAAGTAAAACAAGAAATTGTTGAGATCAAACATGAACAAAAAGAAGTTGATATAAAATCAGGAATTGCGGAAAAAGAAGTTCAAGCCAAACAAGGCGGAGGATTGGATACGCTTGCCGAAGGCGGAGTTTCTCCTTTTGAAACAATCGCAGAAAAAGCCGATAAGTCAGCCGCTGCACAAATTGAAGCAAAAAACAATCCACAAGCCCCTCCTGCTCCAAAAAGTGAAAAGTCCGCTAACGGATTTAAAATTACAAACTCGCTATCAGAAATCGGAGCAACATTCTCAGGCTTTATTATCGATCAAGTAAGCTTACCTACTGCCGATCTATGTTTCAAAACATCGGCTGTATCAACTCCAGCCAAAGCAATGCCGGCTGCCAATCAAGAAACCTTTAAAATTCAACAAAGAGCATAATTCACAATGTCTGAAAATTTACCGCAAACGGTATATAATAATATTTTGTCTATAAATTCATTAAGTGCAAATGTTAGCCTCGGCATAACCCCCGAAGAACGCAGCGTACCGCAAAAAGTCGTGATCGACCTGCGATTTTACATTCCGGAATCAATGTCTTCTAGCATCGACGATAACGGCGAATATTTTTGCTATCATAATTTAAGCGAAAAAATTTATGCTTTATGCACGAGTAAAGAATATCGCCTAATCGAATTTCTTATCATGGAGGTTTACCGCATGATTCGCAAGCAAGTACCTGATGATGTTAAATTATGGATAAAACTCCATAAAACCGGTATATTGCTCGATTATGTTGAGAAAGGAGCAAGCTTTATATATAGCGATCTTCCGCCGCATTCTTGGACAATTCCGGCATGATAATACTCGGACTCGGCAGTAATCAAGGCGATCGCCTTGCCAATATAAAAGCGGCAATTGCTGAAATCACCGAAATAAGTCAATCGCTGATTTGTGCTTCAATTTATTCTTCTGCTGCATTATTGCCTGAAAATGCCCCTGAAGGTTGGGATATCGGCTTTTTAAATACTGCAGTTAGAATAGAATGCAAACTATCGCCTAAAGAGTTACTTATAAAAATCAAAGAAATTGAGAATAATATCGGTCGTATAAACCGTGGGCATTGGGGACCTCGGGAGATCGACATCGACATTCTAGCCTATGATGACTTAATAATAAACGACGATAATCTCAATATTCCCCACAAAGAAATGACAAAACGTGATTTTGTTATGATACCTTTTGCAGAAATTGCACCCGAATGGCTTCACCCCATAATCGGAAAAACTGCTCTTGAACTTACAAATAATATAAAATCGAGTCTATCTATATTTCTCGACTAATTTGTTAAGATTATCAAATAATTCCATTCCGAGTTCGCCGCCGTCGCCTTCAATATTTTTGGCAAAAATTACCTTCAAAGTATCGATATGCTTACGAATTACGGTCAGTTTGTCTTTTCCCATAGTAGGATTTTCATTACAAAAACGCTCCAACAACTTGGCTACCGCAGTACCCAACGCATAACCGAAAGTTCCGGCTTGTGATTTTGTAACTGCGGCAAGTCTTGCAATTTCTTTTATATATTGAGTGCAATTTTCAATATCAACTTCGGCTTTTTTATATTCGGCGTCCAAAAGATCAATATCTTGCTTAACCCACTGAATAAATTCGCCTTTTTGCTCATTTATAACATTTTGTGCTTTTGCAATATTTTCAGCACTAAATATCTGTTTAATATCTATATCTTGTCCGATAATTTTTTTTAATGAAAAATCAGGCGGCAAAAATTGAGTTTCATCTTGTGATGAATTTTGATCCAAAGGATTACTTTCATTTATCATATTATTTCCTTCTTTTTTCTATTTCATCGGGAGGAAGAATACTTCTACGCCTACGATCAGGACCGACAAAATTTTTATTGATCACGAATCCGCGTGGGCTATCTATCAGCAAAGTTATCCGATCACACAAAGTTTTAGCACTAAAAGGTTTTATAACAAATTCGGTGATTCCGTTATCACGTGCAGTTTCGACATGCTCACGCTCAACATTGCCGGTAAGCATAATAATCGGCAAAAAACGGTTGGGGGAATCGTCGGAACGCCGCAAATATTTAACCAAAGATATTCCGTCCATCGGCGACATATGCCAATCGGTAATCAACATATCAATTCTTTGGGTTTTGATTATATCAAGAGCTTTGCTGCCGTCATTTGCCAAAAAAATATTTTTAAACCCAAGACTTTCCAGCACCTTGCGAATAATAATCGAGATTCTACGGTCATCGTCTGCAATTAAAACGCCGATCGTCGCAAGCCGTGAAGATAAATCACGAAAAGTCGGCTTTACATTGTTAGGATTCATAATTATATAGTCACAATAGTTGGTTATTAAGGTTTCGTTTATACAATATAAACATTAAAAAATAGTTAAATATGCAGAAAATTATGAAATCACAAGAAAAATCCGTAAGTTTTTATATGCCCGGTGAATGGTCTACTCAAGCCGCAATCTGGCTTGCATACCCACATAGCCGTAATGATTGGCATGCAAATATCGAGAGTGCAAAGCTCGCTTACGCCGAGACTATCCGCAATATTTGCCTATCGCAAAGAGTTAGACTCCTGGTTAGAGAGCCAAAAGAACTCGCTCAAGCACGCAAAATTTTTGAAAATGCAGATGTTCGGCTTGAAAACGTCGATTTCATTATCGCACCGACTAACCGTGGCTGGTTGCGAGATTCAGGAGCAACTTGTGTTTATAATCAAGATCAACAAAAAGTTTTGCTCGACTGGCATTTTAATGCTTGGGCTGCCTATCGCAATTGGCAACATGACGATAAAGTTCCCCAAGTTATGGGCGATTTTCTCAAATTACCCCGCATTCAACCGATGCACAAAAATCGTCGTATTGTTTTAGAGGGCGGTTCTTTCGACGTTAACGGCAAAGGTGCATTGCTGACTACCGAAGAATGCTTGATGAGCCAAGATGTGCAATGTCGCAATAAAGGTTTTAGCAAACAAGATTATGAAGAAATTTTTGCCAAATATCTCGGTTGTAACGAGGTTATTTGGCTTGGTAACGGCATCGCCGGCGACGATACTCACGGGCATGTCGACGATATTAGCCGTTTTGTCAATGAAGATACTATAGTCACTGTTATCGAAAGCGACAAAAACGATGTTAATTATCAGCCTTTGCAGGAAAACCTAAAAATCCTCAAAAAAACTCGTTATAATATCGTTGAATTGCCGATGCCAAAACCTGTAATCTTTAAAGGAATGCGTTTGCCAGCAAGCTATGCCAATTTTTTGATAACTAATAATGTCGTATTAGTGCCGATTTTTGCCGATGCCAATGACCGAATTGCACTTAATATCCTTGCCGAGCTATTCCCCGACCGCAATGTCGTCGGTATTTACTGCCGGGATTTCGTCATCGGACAAGGTACGATCCATTGTGCAAGCCAGCAGGAAATTGCTTAGAACCTAAAAGATAGAGCACAATTAAGTTTGTTGGAGGCTGATTTAATAGAGTAATTCTGAGTTCCGCCGAGTCCGCCATTATCGGTGCAAGTGTTTGTGGTCGCAGTAACAGAAGTAGTAAATGGATTGTTAAAATAAGCGTTATTACCATCGGAATACTGAGGATCTAAGTTAATATAAAGAGCCAAGATATTGCCAAAATAAGGTAATTGTTTAGTCCCATAATTTTATGGTTTGGATTTAAATTAAAAGCAGTCGGATTTTGATCGAACTGCTCGATGATTATATCATAAGGCGTTTTATATTTCAAAGCTTTTAACGGTCTTTTGAGGTTATAATACAGGACAAATGCCATCAGATGTTGCTTTAATTGTTCTTGATTTTCATAATGATAGGTCTTTGTGGTGTACTGGTTCATATTGAATGAGACAATTTTCCCAAGATATTGTTAATATATTGGATTGGAGTAAGATTGTCGAGTTTTTGATGTGGTCTAAAGTTATTATATTTGTGAAGTGCTTGTTTTAATTG
>Ga0247833_1002581_pt1 | contig 26208 bp, 30 predicted proteins | sample LaCruzMarch2015__7_FD_187117 | JGI IMG/M metagenome (GOLD analysis project Ga0247833, IMG submission 187117) | Freshwater microbial communities from meromictic Lake La Cruz, Castile-La Mancha, Spain - LaCruzMarch2015_8m | ecosystem: Environmental > Aquatic > Freshwater > Lake | place: Spain... | reverse complement strand
CGATAAAAAATAAGAACTCTTCCATTAGGTGCCCAAGAAGGAGCCTCTTGATAATAATTTTCAGTTAACAATCTCTCGCCTGACCCATCGGACCTCATAACACCGATATAAAATTTATTTCGATATAATTTAGTAAAAGCAATAAGATCTCCTCGTGGCGACCATACTGGAGTTCCATACAAGCCATCACCAAAAGAAATTCTTTTTACATTAGTACCATCACTTTTCATTATATAAATTTGCTGAAAACCACTTCGGTCAGAATTAAAGGCAATTTGAGTTCCATCTGGAGAATATGAAGGAGAGGTATCTATGGAGGGATGATCAGTTAATTTTTCAACAACTCTTGTTTTAATATCCATTGTATAAATATCGGAGTTCCCTTCTTGCGCAAAACTCATAATAATTTTTTTTCCATCTGATGAAAAACGTGGCGCAAAAGTCATACCTGGAAAATCTCCAACCAAATCCTGCAATCCAGTTTCAATATTTAATAAATAAACTCTTGGTAGATTTTTGTAATAAGACATATATGTAACGAGTTGATTTGTTGGGCTGAATCTTGGAGTTAAAACAATTTCATTTCCTAATGTTAAATATTTAACACCAAAACCATCTTGATCCATTACAGCTAATCTTTTTTTTTTATTTACTTTAGGACCTGTTTCAGCAACATAAATAATTCTAGTATCAAAGTAACCTTTTTCTCCAGTTAACCTTTCATAAATTTTGTCAGATATTAGATGCCCTACTCTTCTCCAGTTATCAGGGGTCGTATAAAAAGCTAAAGCAGATAATTCTGTTGCAGATACTACGTCCCATAATTTAAATTCAACTTTAAGTCTTCCGTCTTTTTCTAAAGAAATTTTCCCAGTTACAAGAACTTGCGCCTTAATAAACGACCAATCTTCAAATCTTGGTTTATTATGAGCTACTTCTGGTTTTTGGATAAAAGATTTTTTATCTAAAGCAAAAAATAAACCTGATCTTGTTAAATTATTTTGGATTAATTCTGGTATCTTATTTTCAATATTTGTTTTTTTTAAATTGCCATCAATATTCACATCAAAATAAAAATTTGAGATTGCAACTGGTAATGGATCCAAATTTCCTCTTGTTATATCAACAGAAACAAGAGCAAAAGATTTTGTAGTAATTAAAAAAAATAAAAAAAATATTTTTAAAATATTATATTTCATTTTAACCTTTTAACATTTCTTTAGCATCAAAGTTGAGTTGCATTTCTTTCCATTTTTCATATTCTGTTGGTGGAACTTTTAAAGGATTACATAATTTAACAGCCCTTAATGCGCTTTCTGCTAATATTTTATAATAAGTTTGTCCACCCGCATTCATTCTCGATTGATCTAGAATCTCACTACTTATCAATGATCCATCTGGATTAAGTTTGATTCTAACTTTTACAGTTAAATTTTCATTGTATGGAAGTCCAATAGGAATATTCCAACACTTAAATATTTGAGCTTTAATTGCATCCTCTTGCGTTATAGTAAGTTTAGAAACAACTACATTTTTTTGCTGACTTTGCGTAGCTTCTAAACTTGTTTTTTTTTCTGTTTCGGCATTATCTTTTTTTGATTTATCAATTAGCGCTGAAATTTTATTAGGATCAAAGATTTCTTTTTTTTCAAATTCCGATGTCTGCTTATCAAGATTTTCTACTTTAACTGGATTTTGTCTTTTTTCTAATAACTCCTTAATTTGTTTGATATTTTCAGGCAAAGGCACAGCGTCGGGCTTTTCTTTAGGAACAATTTTAGGCGGGGCTTGGTTTGTTACAATTCTATCTTTTGTTTTTTTATCAGTTTTTTCTCCATCTAGAACTTTTGGTGCGTAGGGAATATTTGTTCTATCTCCAATTTGAACCAGATCTACTGAAATAACAAGTGGAGCTTGTACTTTTCCCATTAAAAAAGGCAAAGTTATGCTGCTAATAATAAGAATGACAAAATGACCTATAAAAGAAATTTTAAGGCTTTTTTGCATGACATTATTTTTTACTTTTTGAAATAGGAGGACCTGATATTAAAGCAACTTTAGTAAAGCCTGCTCTTGAAAGTAATCCCATGACCTCCATTACTCTTCCATAATCAATCGCTTTATCCCCTCTTACATAAATTCTTGTATCTGTCCTATTTTTAGACATTGCTAAAATTTTAGGAACTAATTGGCCCATCTCAACTTGAGTTTCCTGAATAAAAGTTTCTCCTTTAGCATTTATACTTAAAGTTAATGGCTCCTTATCATCTGGCAATGAATTTGCTGAACTATCTGGTAAATTAACTGCTACGCCCGCTGTTAACATTGGTGCTGTAACCATAAAAATAATTAATAATACCAACATCACATCAACAAAAGGCGTGACATTAATTTCACTCATAGGTTCTCGTTTTCGAGATCTATTATTCTGAATTTTGAATGCCATTTATGTAATTGAAATAAATGATTGGCTAAAATTTTCTAAACGTGTTGAATATTTTCTAGAGTCACTAGTAAATTTATTATAAGCAACAACTGCAGGAATTGCTGCCAATAAACCTAGTGCAGTTGCAAACAATGCTTCTGCTATGCCGGGTGCTACAATAGCTAAACTTGTATTCTTTGAAATAGCGATTGATTGAAAAGAATTCATAATTCCCCACACTGTACCAAATAGGCCAATAAAAGGAGTTGTTGATCCAACAGTTGCTAAAAAGGTTAATTTTTTTTCAACAATTTCCATCTCTTTATCTATAGCGCCACTCAATGCTTGTTGAATTCTTTCTTGTACAGATGAGGCCTTCGATTTATTTTTAATCATAAATTCCATCCCGGCCTTAAATACATTAGTCATTGGGTCTTCATTGTAATCTTCTAATTTTTTATAAAGACTATCAGCTGACTTTGAAGACCAAAACTGATCCTCAAAAAAATTAGAGGAGCCGTTAATTTTTTTAAACAATCTATATTTTTCAATAATTATTGCCCATGAGTAAATCGATGCAGCAATTAAAATAATAATTACAAGTTTAACAACAAGATCGGCTTTAAAAAATAATGAGATAAAAGAAAAGTTACTCGCTGCAAAATTCATAATATTATTTTATATAGTTTTTTTATAATTCTTAACATTGTCATTTATTTGTCTTTGCGCGAAAGATCTACTGCTTTATTATATAAAGGAGCTTAGTTTTGCCTTTAATTCCTCAGGAATTATTTTTGGTTTTCCAACATTATCAATGGTAACTAATTCGACCATTGCTTCAGCCAAAACTTCATTATCTCTTAAAATATTTTGAGCCATCTCCAATCTAAAGTTTGAAACATTTTTAACTAAACTCTCAACAATAATTTTATCTTCAAATAATATAGGTTTTTTATAGGTAATAGTAAATTTATGAACAACAATTTTAATATCTAATTTATCATTTAATTCTTTGTGATTATAACCGATAGAATAAATAAGTTCTGTTCTCGCTCTTTCAAAATATTTTAAATAATTTGCGTAATAAACAATTCCTCCAGCATCTGTATCTTCATAGTAAATTTTGGTCTGGTAGGTAAATTTTTTTAATAGGCTACCCATGAAAACTGTCGTTTTTATAATTATCTATAAAATATTTTCCAATTAAAATTGCATCCGCTTTATTAGAATCTTTTTTTCTAGCTATTTTAGGAGACATCGTTGGATAAATTTCTATAACCTTGGTTCTGCTCGCATCTTTTACTGAACCAATTAAATTGAAATGTTTTTTCCACTTTGCAGGTCTTACAAAATATATTGGAAAACTTAATGCTGCACATATTCCTTTAATAATTCCAAAAGATTGTCCAAAATTGAACATACTAGTCACGCCTTGGCCAGGCATAGCATTAACTTGTTCTACAATGACTGAAACTTTATCACCTTCTTTTACAAAACTTTTAAATATATGAGTTACTTGTGCAGAATTAATTTGTCTCTTATTTTTTTTTCCATCGACCATTGTTGGAACATCGTATATATCTAAAATATCTTTATTTTTAAAAACGCAAATTGCTCCGCTAACACCAGGATCAATGGAAAAAACTAACAATTTTTTAATTCACTCCCTCTAATAATTTTTCGTCAACTTCAAAATTGGTAAAAACATTTTGAACATCATCATCATCTTCGATTTGCTCTAAAAAATTTACAAGTTTAGTAAATGTTTCTTTTTCTAAATTAATTTTATTTAAAGGGTTCCAAATAAGACCTGCAAAAGTTAAATCTTTAACTTTTTTTTCTATTTCCTCTCTAACAGAATTAAATTCCTCTTTTTTACAATTAATCTCATGATTAAGATCAGTAGTAATACAATCTTCTGCTCCTGCATTTATGGCTAATTCTAAAGCTTCGTTTGAACTCATCAGCTCTTTCTTTATCTTGATTTGCCCTATCTGTTCAAATTGATAACTAACAGATCCTGTCTCTCCTAAGGTTCCACCAAATTTTTGAAATATTGTTCTGATATTTGATACAGAACGATTTTTATTATCAGTCAACACTTCAATGATAACGCCTGTTCTGCCTGGACCAAATCCCTCATATCTTGAAAATTCATAACTATTATCAATATTACCTTGTGATTTTTTAATAGCTCTTTCAATATTATCCTTTGGCATATTTGCAGCTCTTGCTGCCTGAACAGCAGCTCGTAATCTTGGATTCATCTCAGGATCAGGCGATCCAAGTTTTGCTGATACGGTTATTTCTCTTGAAAGTTTAGTAAATAGTTTAGAACGAATTTTGTCTGCACGCCCTTTTCTGTGCATCATATTTTTAAAATGCGAATGACCTGCCATATTATTAAATTGATCGTTGATTAAAATGAGCCCCAATTGTTATAGGTTTTATATCTTTTGCAAGGCCAGTCTTTTCATCGGCTCTAACTATAATTCCTGATAAAGTCCCTTTACCTAATGCAGGGGATAGACGTTCTAAATTTGGTTGTTTTAAAAATTTTTTTAATGCGCCATCTTTATTCATTCCTATCACCGAGTCATAATCTCCACACATCCCAGCATCTGTTTGATAGGCAGTTCCATTATTTAAAATTCTAAAATCATAAGTTGGAACGTGACTATGCGTTCCAACAACTAATGTTACCTGACCATCAAGATAGTGGCCCATTGCCATTTTCTCACTTGTTATCTCTGCATGAATATCAACAATAATAAAATCGACATCTTTACCTAATTTTAATGACTGCAACCTCATAGCAATACAGTTGAAAACATCATCTGCTTTTTTCATATAAATATTACCCATAATATTAATTACAGCGACTTTTTTGTTATTTTTTAAAGAATAAATTTCACATCCTGATCCGGGCGTGCCTTCTATAAAATTTAATGGCCGCAACAGTCTTTTTTCTGATGAAATAAAATCAGCTGTCTCTTTTTGATCCCAAATATGATTTCCTGAAGTAATTACATCAACGCCTACTGCAAATAATTCATCGCAAATTTTTTTTGTAATACCATAACCGCCTGCTGCATTTTCCCCATTTATGATGACAAAATCTATTTCTTCATTAGCTTTTAATTTTGGCAATTCTGATAAAACAATGTCTCTTCCAGATCTACCAACGATGTCTCCTAAAAATAAAAAATTCATTCAGTATTCAAAAATCCTTTTTCTGTATAAATAGCATCTAAACGAAAATCTGTTTTTAATGTTATTAATTTATCTTTTTTTTGAAATGAAAAACCAACTCCGATTGTTCTAAAATTTTTTTTTATTTTATTTAACATATAAAAATATTTATCATAATATCCTGATCCATAACCTAGCCTGTTACCATATTTATCAAAAGCTAACAGTGGAACTAAAAAAATATCAGGTATTAAAGTTTTAGAGTCTATAAAATTTTGTGGTATTCCATATTTATTTAATTGCAAAACATCATTTGAATTCCATTCTTTAAACTCCATCGTTTGATTGTCTTCATGGATGAATGGCAGAGACAACGAGTATCCTTTTTTAAATAATAGTGTATTTAAAATTTTTAAATCTAATTCGAAGTTAATAGAATAATAAGAACCTATAGTTTTATTCTTATATCCTGCAATCTCCAAAAGTAATGGGCTAAAATCTTTTTCTTTTAAATTAAAATATTTATTTTTTCTTAAGGAAAAATAATACTTCCTTAACTTTTTTTTCATTAAAACTAATTAATCTTCTCTAAAAAACTATTTATTGAATTTGAAACTTTTTCTAAAGAATCTGAATAATTTCTTTCATTGTCTGATATTTTATCTTTAAGTTCTTGTAATTCAGATTGAAGGTTCTTCACTTCTTTTTCTTTATCTTCATTATATAAAATTGATAAATTCTTAATCTCTTTGAATTTTTCAAGTAACATTTTATTTTGATTTTTAAGTTTCTCTATAGACTCTTTGATAGTAAACATTTCATCAATCACTTGGATTGAGCTGATTAATAAAAGTTTACTTTCCCCAATATTGCCAAGATCTTTTTTAAGTTTTTCAAATTTCTCATTTAAATGCAAAGATAGTTTTTCTAATTCCTGTTCCTGACCATCTTCACATGAGAGAATGTAATCACGGTTATTAAATTTAACAGTAACATTTACCATTTATCAAATTCTCCTAACATGGCATCTGTTTCCTGACTTAATTCATCAATCTTTTTTACGAACATTTTTTTATTTTTTAATATTTGCTCTAATTGCTCTTTAGTTGATTTTAATTCACTTTGCGCAGAATTAACTTCTTCTGTTAAATTTTTATTAATGTTTTCTGTCTCTGTTATTTTATATCTGGACTCTTCTAATTCAGTTTCCATTTTGAATAATTCATCTTTTATAATTTTATTTTCTTTTTCTATTAGATCAATTTTATTTAACAGTTCTTGATTACTTAAGCCTTCGCTGTTTAATTTTTGTTCAAAAATTTTTAATTCATTAATGATACTATTCTTTTCTTGTTCTAAATTTATTGACTTTTGATGTAATTCTTCTTTTTCTTTCTCTAATTGAGAACTTATTTTTTTTAAATAACTACTTTCTTCTTTAGAGTTTTTAATTAAATCTGCGATTGAATCTAGTTTGTTTAAAGTTTCGAATAGCTGTGTTTCTTTATTTTTTAAATTCATTAAACTGAAAAAAATTGTTTAATTTGCATCTTAAACATAATAATAATTCCTGCAATCCAAGTCTATCAATGTTTCATGGCAAAAAATAATTACAAAGATCTAGCTAATGCAATAAGGTTTTTGTCAATTGACGCAGTACAAAAAGCAAACTCTGGTCATCCTGGAATGCCGATGGGTATGGCCGATGTAACAACGATTCTTTTTAATAAATTTTTAAAGTTTAATCCTCTTAATCCCTCTTGGTTTAATAGAGATAGATTTGTTTTATCAGCAGGTCACGGGTCTATGCTATTATACTCAGCTTTATATTTGTCTGGTTATAAAACTATTACTATTGAAGATATTAAAAATTTTAGACAATTAAATTCTATTTGTGCTGGACATCCTGAGTATGAAAAAGATTCTGGAATAGAAACAACCACTGGTCCCTTAGGGCAAGGCATAGCTAATGCTGTCGGCTTTGCTTTAGCTGAGGAGATTAATAGAGAAAAATTTGGTGATAAAATTTGCAATCATAAAACTTATGTTATTGCAGGTGATGGCTGTTTAATGGAAGGAATTAGTCATGAAGCAATGAGTCTGGCCGGACACTTAAAACTTAAAAACTTAATATTGTTTTTTGATAACAACTCTATTTCTATAGATGGAAATACAAACCTTAGTATTTCTGATGATTATAAAAAAAGATTTGCTTCTTATAATTGGGATTTAATTGAAATTAATGGTCATGATCATAATCAAATTTCAAAAGCAATTAGCAAAGCACAAACAGCAAAAAAGCCAACAGTAATATCTTGTAAAACTATTATTGGTTATGGTTCGCCAAATAAAAGTAATACTGCCTCGGTTCATGGGAGTCCTTTGGGAAGCGCTGAGATTGAGTTAGTTAGAAAAAAATTAAAGTGGTCATCGCTTCCATTTGAAATACCTGAAAATATTTTAAAAGAATGGAGAAAATTAATTATTACTGGAAAAAAAAATGAAGAAAATTGGAAAAAAAATTTTAATAAATTAGAAAAAAATAAAAAGGAAGAACTTTTAAGAATAAAGTCTGGTAATCTACCAAAAAACTTTAACGAGAGAATTAACCAAATTAAAGATAAATTTTTTGAAAATTTAAAACCCACTGCAACAAGAAAATCTTCAGAAGCATGTCTTGAAGCAATTACAACATTTATTCCCGAGCTTATAGGAGGTTCTGCAGATTTAACTGGCTCTAATAATACAAAATCGTCAACTCAAAAAATAATAAAAGCCAATAATTATAAAGGGACATACATTCACTACGGAATAAGAGAACACGGTATGTGCGGTGTAATGAATGGATTAGCTTTAGATCAAAGTATCATTCCTTACGGTGGAACATTTTTAATATTTTCAGATTATTGCAAACCATCAATTAGATTAGCCGCTCTAATGAAACAAAGAGTTATATATGTACTAACTCACGACTCAATTGGACTTGGAGAAGACGGACCAACACATCAACCAATAGAGCAGCTATTTAGTTTAAGATCAATTCCAAATTTAAATGTATTTAGACCTGCAGACTCAATAGAAACTTTGGAAGCTTGGGAGTTAGCTTTAAAATCCAATTCCTCCCCAAGCGTTCTTGCTCTTACAAGACAAGATTTGCCGATGGTAAGAAAAAAAGAATCTAAGGAAAATTTAACTCAATATGGTGGTTATATATTGAGTGATTCAAAAAAAAATAATTGTGATTTAACAATAATTGCAACAGGATCGGAAGTAGAGATTGCCTTGGATGTTCAAAAAAAATTGAGTGATCAAAATATAGAATCGAAAGTTATTTCTATGCCTTGTTTAGAATTATTTGAAAAACAATCTAGCGAATATAAAAATAAGATTTTAGGAAAAAACTCTTTTAGAGTAACTATAGAAGCTGGGGTTACCATGGGGTGGGAAAAATATACAACTAATGGGATTTCTTTTGGAATTAATTCATTTGGAAAGAGCGCGCCTTATAAACAAATATATAAACACTTTGGTCTTACCTCTGAAAATATTTTCTCTGAAATCAGGAAAAATTATAAATAATCAAGCTTATTCATGAATAATCTCAATACGCTTTCTAGCAACGAAGATATTAAAGATAAAATTATTTTCCTAAGAGTTGATTTTAATATTCCAATAAAAGACGGGAAAGTAATTGATGATACAAAAATTGTTAAAATGAAAGATATTATCAGCAAGTTATTATCAAAAAAAACTAAAATTATCTTGTGCTCCCATTTAGGAAGACCACAAAAAAATGGAAAAGAAGAATTATCTCTAAAACAGGTTAAAACTAAATTAGAAGATATTTTTAAAAAAGACATAGTCTTCTTAAATAATTATCTAAATAACGAAACTAAAAATAACATAAGACAATCAGATAAAGAGTTGTTTCTTCTAGAAAATATTAGATTCTATAAAGAGGAAGAAAAAAATGATCTTAAATTTGCTCAACAATTGGCAAATCTTGCAGACATTTACATAAATGAAGCATTTTCTTGCTCTCATCGAGCTCACGCGTCTGTGACTGGAATAACTAAATTTATAAAATCTTACGCTGGGGAAACAATTTTTAATGAATTAAATTCTTTGGAAAAAATTTTTAATAAATCTAATAAACCTATAACTTGCATTATTGGTGGTTCAAAAATATCTACAAAAATCGATTTAATTTCTAACTTAATAAAAAAAGTTGATTTTATGATTATCGGTGGTGCAATGGCTAATAATTTTATAAAATATAATAATTTTAAGATTGGAAAATCTTTGTTTGAGCCCAATAAAGAAGAGACTATAAAAGAAATTATTTCCGTGGCTCAAAAAAATAACTGTAAATTAATAATTCCAAAAGACGTTATTGTTTCAACTAATGAAAATACTGCTGGTAAAAATAAAAATTTATCTGAAATAGAATCTGACGATATTATTTTTGATATTGGAGTTAATACTTTAAAAAATATTAGCGAAACTATTAATTTATCAAAAACTTTACTATGGAATGGTCCGCTGGGATTTTTTGAAAATGATTTTTTTGCTAATGGAAGTAACGAAGTTGCAAAATTAATTAAAATAAATACACAAAAAAAATTATTAACGTCCATAGCTGGCGGTGGTGATACTGCTGCAGCAATAAAAAAAGCAAAAGCTGAAGATGGATTTAGTTATATCTCAACTGCAGGTGGTGCTTTTTTAGAATGGCTTGAAGGAAAAATACTTCCTGGGCTAAAAGTTCTTGAAAAATAATTTTTAAATAACTAAAAGATTATTCTATGAATAGTATCGAGTCTATTGCTCTTGCAATGGTGCAAAAAGGCAAAGGAATTTTAGCCTCTGATGAAAGCAATAGCACAATGACAAAAAGATTAGAGTCTGTAAAAATTCCATCCACGGAAGCAAATCGATTAAATTTTCGAGAAACGCTTTTTACTTCAAAAAAAATTAAAGATTTTATAAGCGGAATAATCTTGTTTGATGAAACAATAAAGCAAACTGCATCTAATGGTAAAACTATTTCAAAAATACTAAGTGACCAAGGAATTATTCCTGGAATTAAAGTTGATAAAGGAGTTAAACCACTTGCTCTTTCCAATGATGAAAAAATCACTGAAGGATTAGATGGTCTTAAAGAAAGATTAACTGAATATTATAAACTAGGGGCAAGATTTACTAAATGGAGAGCTGTGTATGGTATATCAAATATCAACCCATCAAAAACTTCAATAGTTGCAAACGCACATGCGCTTGCAAGATACGCTGCTATTGTTCAAGAAACAAATATGGTTCCAATTGTTGAGCCTGAAGTTTTAATGGATGGTAATCACGATATTAAAAAATGTTATGATGTAACTGCAGCAGTATTAAATGAATGTTTTAATCAACTCGCTATTCATAAAGTAAATTTAAAAGGAATAGTGTTAAAACCAAACATGATATTGAATGGTTCTGAGTCTGGAAAAAAAAATATAACTGGAGAAGTTGCAGAAAAAACTCTCGATTGTCTAAAAAGAAATGTTCCGCAAGAAGTTCCTGGAATAGCTTTTCTTTCAGGTGGACAAAATGAGGTTGAGGCGACTGAAAACCTAAATTCTATTAATAAAATTAATGATACAAAATTTATATTTACATTTTCATACGGCAGAGCCCTTCAGCAAAGTGCATTAAAAACTTGGGCAAAAAATATTAATGACAAAGTTACTGTTCAAGACGTATTTGATCAAAGATCTGAAATGAATAGCCTTGCCTCAATTGGTAAGTGGAAATTAGATTTAGAAAAAAAAGCGGCTTAATTTATTGAGTAAATTTCTTTACTTAATTTCTCCTGAAAAAATTACAAATCATAATAAATTTCTTAAAAAACTAGAGCTTGTTTTTACTAGTAATATTATAAAATTTTTTCAACTTAGAATTAAAAATCAAAAACGAGAACGAATTATCTTACTTGGAAAAAAAATAACGAAACTTACTAGAAAATATAAAGTTAATTTTATTATAAATGACGATCCTTATGTTGCGAAATTATTAAACGCTGATGGCTGTCATCTTGGTCAGCAAGATATGTCTATTAATTTTGCAAAAAAAATATTAAAAAAAAATTCAATTATTGGAATAACTTGTCATAACTCTAAAATACTTGCTTCTAAAGCTTTTACTAATAAAGCAAGTTACGTGGCTTTTGGTGCTTTTTATCCTACAAAAACTAAGAAAACAAAATACAAAGCCAAATTGAGACTGCTTAGATGGGCCAAAAAGAATTTTAAAAAACCTATTGTTGCCATAGGAGGAATCAATCATAAAAATTATGAAAAAATATTAAATGCTGGCGCAAATTACATAGCTTGTTCGTCTAGTATATGGAAAAGTGAGATGAAAAATCCATTAACTGCTGTAAACATGTTTAAAAAATAGATATACGTTCTCAGAATAAATATGAAAATTTTAGGATCAGACATCAGAGTTGGTAATATCATAGAATACAAGAATGATCTTTGGAAGTGCCTTAAAAACCAGACGTCAAATCGTGGAAATCTTAGATCACACAATCAAGTAGAGCTTAAAAGTATTACCAAAGGCACAAAATTAAATGAAAGATTTAGAGCGGATGAAACAGTGGAAAGAGCAAGTCTTGAAGAAAAAAAATTTCAATTTTTATACAGATCAAATGATGAATTTTTTTTCATGGATAGTATTAATTTTGAGCAAATATCGATTAGTAAATCTATTGTTGAGGATAGCGAAAAATTATTAAAAGAAAACTTAGAGGTTACTATTGAATTTTATCAAGACAAACCATTAAACGTTATTTTGCCTAGGTCTGTTGAATATGAAGTACTTGAAACTGAATCTGTTGTAAAAGGACAAACAGCTTCGGGTTCTTTTAAACCTGCGACGATACAAAATGACCTTAAGATAATGGTGCCAGCATTTATAAGTCAGGGTGATAAAATAATTGTAGATACAGAAACCCAAGAGTATTTAAAAAAAATAAGCTAATGCCTTTACTGTCGGCTAATCTCAATGTTATGGAGAAGGCTTGTAAAAAAGCATCTAAACTATTAATTCGTGACTTTGGAGAAATTGAGAAATTACAAGTATCCAAAAAAGGTCCAGGAGATTTTGTAACAAATTCAGACAAAAGAACTGAAAAAATAATTATAAATGAGCTGTCTTTAGCAAGACCAGATTATTCATTTTTAGCTGAGGAAAGTGGTTCGTCTGGAAAAAATACGGAGTTTAGATGGATTATTGATCCAATCGATGGAACTACAAATTTTTTACATGGCATCCCTTACTTTGCAATCTCTATAGGTCTTGAAAAAAATAAAGAAATTATATGTGGTATGATTTTTAATCCTGTAACTAATGAAATGTTTTATGCTGAAAAAGGCAAAGGGGCATACTTAAATAATTCAAGAATACGGGTTTCTTCAAGAAAAAATATTGATGAATGCGTTATTCTAACAGGAGGACCTATTCTTTCTTATAAAAATAAAGAAATCTTTTTTAAAGAATATGAGACTGTTAGCAAAAAAGTAGCAGCAACGAGAAAATTTGGTAGCTCAGCATTAGATCTTGCTTATTTAGCAAGCGGAAGGTGTGATGGAGTGTGGGAGAGAAACTTAAATTATTGGGATATTGCCGCTGGGGTTATAATCGTTAAAGAAGCTGGCGGTACAATAACTGATTTTAAAGGTGGAGATAAATATATTGAAGATAGAAATCTGCTAGCTACAAATTCCAAAATTGATAAAGAGCTTATTGCATTGCTTGCCTAAATTTTTAAATGCTAAAAATTCTAACTTTTTTATTTATTGATGTCCTTGCATTTAGTGGTGTTTTAATTTCTACATTACCGTTTCTGATTTATGAGTATGGTGGGAATATTCTTTTAATAACAATAATTTTTGGATCCTTTTCTTTTTTTCAATTTTTTACCTCTCCATTTTGGGGGAGTTTATCTGATAGATTTGGGAGAAAACCGCTTATCATCTTAAATTGTTTTGCAGAGATTTTTGCTAATCTAATATTAGCAATAAGTGGAAGTTTGTTGACGATATTTTTATCAAGAATTATAGCAGGTTTATTTAAAAGTAACGTTTCAGTTGGAACAGCTTATATAGCTGACATCACTACTAAAAAAAATCGAGCTAAAGGTATGGGCTTGTTTGGAGTTGCTTTTGGTTTGGGATTTACTGTGGGTCCGTTACTTGGTGGATTGGTTGCTGGATCTAATTTTACCATTATAACACTTTCAAATGTTGCTTGGATTGCATGTATAATTAATATTTTTAATTTATTATTTGTAACTTTTTTTTTAAAAGAATCCAAAAAAACTTTAAACAATTTTTCAATAAAAAACTCTTTTTCTAAAATCTACTTGCAATTTAAATTGATGAAAAAAAAAAAATTATTTCCATTTTTTTTAATTATTTTTATAGTTTATTTTGGATTTTCTGGAATGGAGAGTATCTTTGCAATATGGATAAAAGAAACTTTTATATGGGGACCAAAAGAAGTTGGGATAGTTATGTTGTATGCTGGTTTAAGCCAAATTATTGTTCAAGGATTTATTTTAAGGATACTGCTTAAATTTTTTAATGAAATTGAACTAATAAAGAGTGGAATTTTATTTTTAATTTTTGGTTTTTTATTAATTCCAACTTCTAGTATTTATTTAGTTCCAGTTGCAATATTTTTTCTTTGTTACGGAATTGGCGTAACAAATCCTTGCTTGAATAGTTTAGTATCTAAAAAATGCTCTAAAAATGAAAGAGGATTTGCTTTAGGCGCTGCTTATTCTGCTCAATCTATCTCTAGATTTATTGGCCAACCAACTGCTGGTATCGTATTTTTATTTTTTGGCAAAGACATGCCTTTTTACGTAAACTCAACAATTCTTGTGCTAACAATAATATTTTATTTATGTTTAGTTAGAAAAGTTAATAAATGATGAGTTTATTTGCTAACAAGTGTTGTCTATTTATCTAGTTTTGCTATAAAAACTTTCTTCTAAATTTATGAAAGAGAAAATACACCCAAAAACACATAAGATAAAAGTTGTAATGACTGACGGGACACAGTTTGAAACTTTGTCAACTTGGGGAAAAGAAAACGATGTGATGAAATTAGATATTGATCCAATATCTCATCCTGCTTGGACAGGTGGCTCGCAAAAAATTATTGATAAAGGAAGAGTAAGTAAATTTAATAAAAAATTTGAAAATCTTACAACCAAAACCGTTAAAAAATAAATATCTATGTTAGATAAACCCTTAATGCCAAAAGCTACGGCAGTATGGCTGCTTGAAAATACAAGTCTTACTTTTAAACAAATAGCAGATTTTTGTCAGCTTCATGAACTTGAAATTAAAGGAATTGCAGATGGTGATGTTGCTGTTGGAATAAAAGCATATAACCCAATACTTGCAAACCAGTTAACCAGAGAAGAAATCGAAGAGAGCAGCAAAGATCCTAACAGACCGTTATCTATTAATAAAAAAGTGTTGGATTACGAAATTAAAACTGTTGTAGGACCAAAATACACTCCTCTTTCAAAAAGACAGGATAGACCGGATGCTATTGCTTGGTTGATTAAAAATTATCCACAATTATCCGAAGGACAAGTTTCAAAGCTTGTTGGTACGACTAAAAATACTGTTGAATCAGTTAAAAGTAGAAAACATTGGAATACTGGAAATATAACGCCCAAAGATCCTGTCGCCTTAAACTTATGTACTCAAAATGATTTGCAAAAAGCAGTAGAAAAAGCAAATAGAAAAGTTGAGAGTCAAAAAAAAGCAAAATTAAAATTAGAAGCTAATAAGTAATTTAACTTATTTTATAACTAATATGTCTTTTAAGATAAAAAATAAATCTATTGTTTCTATAGTTATGGGAAGCAAATCAGACTGGTCCACGCTTAGAAAGTCTGCAGAAATTTTAAAAAAATTAAAAATCCAATACATTGTAAAAATTGTATCAGCACACAGAACTCCCATGAGACTCGTAGCATTTGCAAAGTCTGCAAAAAAAAATAACATTTCAGTTATTATTGCTGGTGCCGGCGGCTCTGCACATTTACCTGGCATGATCGCTGCAATTACAGATTTGCCTGTCATTGGGGTTCCTATGGAGACAAAATCATTAAAAGGATTAGACAGTTTATTATCAATTGTTCAAATGCCTTTTGGTATTCCAGTTGGGACAGTTGCGATAGGGGAAACAGGAGCAAAAAATGCTGCTCTTTATGCTGCCTCAATCTTAAGTCTTAACAATAAAAAAATTGCAAACAATTTGCGGATATGGAGAAACAAACAAACTCTGTCGGTAAAACATAGTCCCAAGAAATGAATAAAAAAACCTTTACCCTAGGAATATTTGGGGGTGGTCAGTTAGGAAAATTCTTAGTTCAGTCGGCAAAAAAGCTGAATATTAGAACGTTCGTATTTACTGACAGCATTGACTCCCCTGCCATATATCATTGTGATGATTTTATTATCTCAAATTACAAAAATAAAAAAAAATTAGATTTTTTTATAAACAATATTGATTTGGCAACATTTGAATTTGAAAATATACCTTTTGAAACCCTCGATTACATTGAAAAAAAAATCAAAGTATCACCAAGCCCTTCTACTATAAAAATTCTCCAAGATAGATTAAAAGAAAAAACTTTTTTAAATTCAATAGGAATAAAAACAACTGAATTTTATTACCTAAAAAAAGTTAATAAAAAAAAAATTGACAATAATATTTTTCCTGCATTAGTAAAGACACTGCGACTTGGGTATGATGGTAAAGGACAAATATTTTTAAAAGATAAGAAAAATTTTTTAAAATATTCTTTTAAAAATAATGAATATATAATTGAAAAATTAGTTAACTTTAAAAAGGAAATTTCTATAGTAATTACTAGAGGCAAAAATAAAACAGTATCATTTGATGCTTTTGAAAACCTTCATAAACATCAAATACTCAAAAATTCAAAAATTCCAGCAAACATCAATAAAAAGTTAAATGATGAAGCGAAAAAAATTTCAAAAAAAATTATAGATAAATTAAATTATATTGGAACTATGTGTGTTGAATTTTTTATAACGAAAAAGAATAAATTATTAGTAAATGAAATCGCTCCTAGAGTTCACAATTCAGGACATTTAACAATGAATGCTCATAACGTTAGTCAGTTTGAAAATCATATTAGAGCTATATGTGACCTAAAATTAAAAAAACCAAAAAGAATTCACAAAGCAATTATGTACAATATACTTGGGCAAGATATTGAAAAATATAGATCAAAAGAAATTGCAAAGAATGAATTCTTTTATGATTATGGAAAAAAAGAAATTAAACATAAAAGAAAAATGGGACATATAACTAAAATTTTTTAAAAACCTCGACCTGACTTTTGCATTGAAAAAAGACTAAAAAACTCTTTAATATTTTTTAAAAAATCAAACTTTATTTTAAATTGAGAAATCGATTTTATGTGTTCAAGTGATTTTTGAATTTCATTATCTATATCTTTATCAGTTAAATTTTCTCTATAAAAAATTAAAATTAAAATTTTTAAGTAGATAGACGATAATATTAATCTTTTAGTGTAATAATTAAAATCAACCGATCGGTCATTTGAGTGCTTCCACATAGTATCAGCAACAGAATAGATATAATTTAATACTTTATTTGAGTTATTATTTTTTATTAAATGTATGAAAATTTTCTTAATTAAATCTTTATTTTTTTTCTCTGTTTGAAATCTTTTATTTAGCAAAAAAGAAATTTTCTCATTGGTTTTCTTAATTTTATTTATATTAGCCTTCGTTTCATTTAAAAAAATTTTATCTAAATCCTCAAAGAATAGATTGCTAACTGCAAGTATTAATTCCTCTTTTTCTAAAAAATTTAAACCAGTAATTTTTTTAAAAAAAATATCTTTATCAATATTATCAAAATCAATGTTTTGATAATTTTTATATAAATACTTTAAAATTTTTTCTTTAACTAATTTAGTAAAATTCATCATAAAATTAATAATTATAAAGTACTTTGAGCAAAGTTCTTAAGACCGGGTAAAAAACAAGGCTCACAATGATGTTAATTGCTAATAATAAATATTCAAAGGGAGCTGGAGAAAAATAGCTTAAGATTATCACTGATGTAATTTGTGTAATTAATAACGATATAACAAAAGCTATAAATTCGTTTTGAAAATTTGTCTGAGTTCTTCTTTGTTTTAAATATGACGCCAATATACTTAAAAGAATAAAGCATATTGACGTCATTCCAAAAGGCATTCCTTGTAGTGAATCAAATATTAAACCGACAAGAAAAAGAAATGTAATTGAAAAACGTCCTTTATCAAAAAAAGAAAAATAAAAAACTAAGATATATTTAATATTTATAATTGGACCTGGTGCTATCCAGGTATTAATTAAAATACTATCATTAATACATATAAGTACAAAAATAATATGAGCTGAATAAAATCTAATTTTTTCTAAAAAAGTACTCATTATTTTTTAACCTTTAAAACTGAAACGTAATTTAATTGATGTTCTTTAAAACCAAGATCAACGGAATATTTTCTTTTCTTAATATCTTTTTTATTGTCGGTGATTATTTTTCCAATATATAAACCCTCTTTAATAATACCATCGGACCCCGATGTATAAATTTGATCGTTATTTTCGAGAACTGCGTTTTGGGGTAAAAACAGTAATTGAGCCCCTGCAAGGCCATTACCTTTTAAAATTGCATTAACTCCTCTCGATGGAATAACCACTGGGACTCTACTATTTAGATCGGTAATAATCATGGCTTTCGAACTAAATAAATTAACTTCAGAAATTTTTCCAAGATAAACATTATTAAGTACAATTGCTTGGCCCAACTGCACCCCTTCATTTGATCCTATTGATAAAATTAAATTTTTAGCAAACTCATTTGTATCTTCGTGAATTATTTTTGCATAGATAGATACATAATCATCTTTATTTTTAATTCCTAAAACTCTTTTTAAATTATCGTTTTCATTTTTAAAAAATTGTAATTCTCTTTTTTCGGCATTTAACTGCTCAATCTGATCTTTTAGTTTTTTATTTTCTAAAATAATATTAAAATTCAAATACTGGCGGGCTGACCCACCTAAGTCAGAGATGAGTTTAATTGGAGCATTTACAATATAAACACTATAAGTAATTCCGTCATTAATTAATGCTTTTAAAAATCTAATTGCTTTAAAATCACTTTTTTCTGAAAATAAAAATAAAAAAGAAATTATAATATAAAAAGGAAGAAGAAATTTTTTGCTGATAGTTTTTTGGAGAGCGGAAACGCCTGGGGTTGAGCTTCTTGCAAGCCTATTTTGACTCATATTAGATTAATATAACTTTTTAATATGAAGTAAGCATAGAAGAAAATATTCCCTCTTGCTCTAAAGCCTTGCCAGTTCCAATTGCAACACATGATAATGCGTCTTCTGCAATGGTAACCGGTAATCCTGTCTCTTTTTTAATAAGTTTATCTAAATTTTTTAAATATGCACCACCTCCTGCTAATACCATTCCAGAGTCAACAAGATCAGAAGATAATTCTGGCGGAGTATTTTCTAATGCATGCTTAACGGCATTAACAATTTGAGTAACAACTCCCTCTAAAGCTTCAGCAGTATCTTTTTCTGATAAAATTACTTCCTTTGGAGTTCCAGTTCTAATATCTCTCCCTTTCATTAAAAAAGTTTTTTCAGATCCAGTTGGAATTGCAGATCCAATTTCTTTTTTTATTTTTTCTGCCGTCGACTCTCCAATTAATAAGTTAAACTTTTTCTTCATATAAATTATAATTGCATTATCCATTGCATCGCCAGCAATTCTTAAAGAATGAGAGTAAACAATTCCACCCAATGACATAACTGCAATTTCGGTCGTTCCCCCACCAATATCAACAATCATCGATGCTTGGGGTTCAGAAATTGGAAGTCCCGCTCCAATAGCTGCTGCTACTGGTTCTTCTATAAGTTGTACCTTACGTGCTCCAGCTGCATAACCAGCTTCTTGAATCGCTCTTCTTTCAACTGGCGTTGATCCTGTTGGTACACAAATAATAATTCTTGGGTTTGCAAAAGCATTTCGTTTATGAATTTTTCTAATAAAGTGTTTGATCATTTCTTCTGTAACAATAAAATCTGCGATCACACCATCTTTCATAGGTCTGATTGCTGTAATATTACCAGGTGTTCGTCCCAACATTTGTTTTGCCTCTTCGCCAACAGCCAAAACCTCATTTCTTCCATTTCGAGAGATAACAGCAACGACGGATGGTTCGTTTAATACAATTCCTTTTCCACGAACGTAAACTAAAGTGTTTGCTGTTCCCAAGTCAATCGCCATATCTGTTGACCAAAATCCAAATAATTTATCAAACATTTTTTCTTTCTAATTAAGCAGAGGCACTCAAGTCAGGGCTTGGCGCAGTTCTTTTTCTCTTAATAATTAATTTGTTTAGTGCGTTTATATACGCTTTTGCTGAAGCAACAAGTGTATCCGTATCTGCAGCCTGACCTACAGAAATCTTGCCTTTTTCCTCAATTCTTACACTTACTGTTGCTTGCGCGTCTGTTCCTTCTGTTACTGCTTGCACTTGGTAAAGCTGAAGATTAACGTTATGCGGATAGATTTTTTTTATTGCTTTAAATATTGCATCAACGGGTCCGTCACCTTCGCTCTCTGTTTTTTTAATTTGATCATAAATCATAAGTTCAATTTTTGCTTTTTGTGGCCCTTTAGTGCCAGCAATAACCTCTAATGAGGATAAACTGATTGCATTATTATGTTTCATTAAATCATCATCTACGAGTGCAATGATATCTTCATCAAAAACATGTTTTTTTTTATCAGCTAAATCTTTAAATTTTTTAAATGTATTATTTATTAATTCTTCGCTTAAATCTGGATAACCTAATTCTGCAGCTTTATCTTTAAATGCATTTCTTCCAGAATGTTTTCCCATAACTAAAGAAGATTTTGTCACTCCAACACTTTCTGGAGTCATGATTTCATAAGTCTTTTTATTTTTTAACATTCCATCTTGATGAATTCCTGACTCATGGGCAAAAGCATTTTTTCCAACAATTGCTTTATTAAATTGAACTGGAAAACCAGTAACATTTGCAACTAATTTTGAACAACTGCTAATTTTTTTAGTATTAATGTTTGTTTTATAAGGCATCAAGTCACTTCGTGTTTTTATTGCCATTACAATTTCCTCTAAGGCAGCATTTCCTGCCCTCTCACCAATACCATTAATTGTACATTCAATTTGTCTTGCTCCAGCCTTTACTCCCGCTAAAGAATTTGCAACAGCAAGTCCAAGATCATTATGACAGTGTGTTGAAACAACTGCTTTGTCTATATTTGGAACTTTATCAAATAATAATTTAATTGTTTTATAATACTCATCTGGAATTGTATAACCTACAGTGTCAGGAATATTAATCGTTTTTGCCCCACATTTAATTGCAAGCTCTACAGTTTTGCATAAAAAATCTGGTGTAGTTCTAGTGCCGTCTTCTGGTGACCATTCTACATCATCTGTAAATCTTCTAGCTAAAGAAACGCTGTCTTTGATTAATTCCAAAACTTCTTTTGGAGTTTTTTTTAATTTGTGTTTCATATGCAAAGGACTTGTAGAAAGAAATGTATGAATTCTAAAACGCTTTGCATGTTTTAATGCATCTCTACATTTTTCAATATCAGCCTTGACCGCTCGAGCTAATCCACAGGGAATAGTTTTTTTTAAAATCTTTGCAATTTCAGATACTGCTTCAAAATCACCATTAGAAGCAGCTGGAAATCCAGCTTCCATTACATCGACACCCAAATCCTCAAATGCGCGAGCAATTTGCACTTTTTCTTCAAGGCTCATTGAAGCTCCTGGAGATTGCTCTCCATCTCTTAATGTGGTGTCAAAAATAATGATTTGATTATTACTTTTTGCCATATTTTTTAAACTTAATTTAGCTAAAATTAAAAATCTACTGATATATATTTTCCAGTATTTGGTTGATTTTTAAACTATTAAGAAAGCTTTATTTTATTAAATAATCTTAATTTTTACTTTTATCAACGAGCTTATTTTTGCCAATCCAAGGCATCATGGCTCTAAGTTTCTCACCAACTTTTTCTATTGGATGATCGGACAATTCTTTTCTCATTCTTAAGAAATTCTTTTGACCAATTTTATTTTCATCCATCCAAAGTTTAGTAAATTTTCCAGATTGAATATCTTTTAAGACCTCTTTCATTCTATCTTTAGTTTTATCATCTATAATTTTAGGTCCTGAAATATACTCTCCATATTCAGCAGTATTTGAAATTGAATAATTCATATTAGCAATTCCACCTTCATAAATTAAATCAACAATTAATTTTACTTCATGTAAACATTCAAAATATGCCATCTCAGGGGTATATCCAGCTTCAACTAAAGTTTCATAACCCTTTTTAATTAATTCAACTAAACCTCCGCATAAAACAGCTTGTTCTCCAAATAAATCTGTTTCGCATTCTTCTCTAAATGTCGTCTCAATAATTCCAGACTTTCCACCACCAATAGCGCTTGCATAAGATAAGGCGAGATCTCTCGCTTTACCTGATCCATCCTGATGAACAGCCATTAGGCAGGGTACTCCACCCCCTTTTTGAAATTCACTTCTAACTAAATGACCAGGTCCCTTTGGTGCAATCATAAAAACATCTAAATCTTTTCGTGCACTAATAAGATCAAAATGAATATTCAATCCATGTGCAAATGCTAAGGTTGTTCCCTGTCTCATTCTTTGTTCAATATGATTTTTGTAAATTTGAGATTGCAATTCGTCAGGAGTTAAGATCATTGCAACATCAGCCCACTCTGCAGCGTCTGACAAACTCATAACTTTTAATCCACTAGCTTCTACTTTTTTACGACTTGGAGAATCTTCTCTTAAAGCAACAACAAGTTCCTTAACTCCACTATCTTTTAAATTTAAAGCATGTGCATGTCCTTGACTACCAAAACCAAAAATTGCAACTTTTTTATTTTTAATTAAATTTTGATTGGTATCTTTTTCGTAAAAAATTTTCATATAACTCTTCCTTTGTTTGCCTCAGTTATTTCTGCTCCTTTTGCCATTGCTAAAGGACCAGTTCTTGCAACGCTTGCAACTCCGTAAGGTTTTAATTTTTTGATAAAACTATCTATTTCTCGTCTTGTTGAATGAAATTCTACAATAAAAGAAGTATCTGTTGTATCAAGATATTGTGCTTTGTAAGAATTACAAATTTCTTTAGCTTTTTCAAGATTTTTTTTGTCAGATATAATTTTTACTAACGCTAACTCTCTGAAAATAGACTTATCATCGACAGGAAAAGAAGCGACTTTATAAACAGGAATAAGTTTTAGTAATTGAGCTTTAATTTGTTCTATGACTGAATTTGTTCCATTCGTTGCGATGGTAATTCTAGATATATTTTTTTCATCATCTACCTGCGCAACTGCCAATGACTCAATATTGTAACCTCGTCCCGAAAAAAGACCTGAAACTCTTGCTAATACTCCCGCTTCGTTATCCACCCAGACAACCATAATATGTCTTTCAATTTCCTCTGTTTTTGTAGGCTCCGAATATGCGGATAATGGTTTTTTCATACCAATACTTTTCCTGCTTTAGAAATTTTATTTTCTTTTTCATCCTCTGGATTTAAGATCATTTCATTATGAGCTTTTCCTGAAGGTATCATTGGAAAGCAGTTTTCAGCTTTATCTACAACGCAATCAAAGAGAACTGGTTTATCTGATTTAATCATTTGTTTAATTTTTAAATCTAACTCATCGGGAGTTGTTGCTCTAATTCCAACAGCTCCATAAGCTTCTGCAAGTTTAACAAAATCTGGCAAAGCTTCTGTATAACTTTCCGCATAATTTTTTTCGTGTAATAACTCTTGCCATTGTCTAACCATTCCCATGTATTGATTATTTATGATAAATATTTTGACTGGAAGTCTATACTGAACTGCAGTGGACAACTCTTGGATATTCATCAAAATTGAAGCTTCGCCTGCAATATCAACAACTAATTTTCCAGGATTTGCTAATTGAACACCAATTGCAGCGGGGAGACCAAAACCCATTGTTCCAAGACCTCCTGAAGTCATCCATCTTTTTGGTTTTTTAAATTTATAATATTGAGCAGCCCACATTTGATGCTGGCCTACTTCAGTTGTAATAAAGGTATCCTGATTTTTTGTTAATTGATACAATCTTTCAATTGCATATTGTGGTTTTATAGTTTTTTTTCCCTGAACAAATGCTAAACAATTTTTTTCTCTCCATTTGTTAATTTGCTTCCACCATTGACTAATATTTTCTTTATTTGAATTTTTAAAATTTGGATATTTTTTCTTAAAAACTGTAATCAGTTTATTTAAAACATTTTCAACATCACCAACAATTGCATGATCAACTTTTATAATTTTATTTATAGATGACGGATCAATATCAATATGAATTTTTTTAGATGTTGGAGAAAATTTATCTATTTTGCCAGTAATTCGGTCATCAAAACGAGCGCCGATATTTATCATCAAATCACAATCATGCATGGAATTATTTGCCTCATATGTTCCATGCATTCCAAGCATTCCAATAAATTGTTGATCATCTCCTGGAAAAGCTCCTAATCCTTGTAATGTTGAAGTGATAGGAAAACCAGTCATACGAACTAAGTCTTCAAGTAGCGCTGAAGCTTTATCTCCAGAATTTACAACTCCTCCGCCAGAATAGATGATTGGTTTTTTTGATTTATAAATTAAATCGATAATTTTATCTAATTCAGAAACATTAATCTCTGTAGTAACTTTATTTATTTTTTGAATTACATCTTCTTTTTTTACATACTCTGTTTTTTGAAACTGAATATCTTTTGGAATATCAACTAAAACTGGCCCTGGTCTTCCACTAGTCGCTATATGAAATGCTTTATGCATGATCATTGGAAGGTCTTTAATATTTTTTACTAACCAATTATGTTTTGTGCACGGTCGGGTAATGCCTGTGGTATCACATTCTTGAAAAGCATCTGTTCCAATTAAATGAGTTGGAACTTGACCAGTTACACAGACTAATGGAATTGAGTCCATGTAAGCATCTGTTAGTGCTGTGACCATATTTGTTGCACCAGGACCTGAGGTAACTAAAACAACCCCTGGCTTTCCTGATGATCTTGCATAACCCTCTGCTGCATGCCCCGCTCCTTGCTCGTGTCTGACAAGAATATGTTTAATTTTTTTATGATTTTTTAATTCATCATATAATGGAAGAACGGCACCTCCTGGATAACCAAAAATATATTCAACGCCATGATCGGCAAAAGCTTTAAATACAATTTCTGCTCCAGTTATTTGTGACATATAAATTTTCCGAAAATTCAATCTAAACTAGTTAATTTAACGGTCAAGATGAAGTAACTAATTTTACAATTTTTTTGGTTAAAGTATCAAAATTAGGGTGAAAAATACTAATCCAGTCTTTCATATGCCCTCTATGCCAAGTTCTTTGTCTTTTTACATATCTTCTTGTTCTTATAAAAGTTTCTTCAAAAGCTTCCTCTATGGAGATTTTTTTATCGAGATATTTTTTAATCTCCTCTACTCCTAAAATCTTATTTGAAGGTAAAGTTGGGTCTACTTTTAGTTTATAAAATTTTTTAACTTCATCGATTGCATTAAGTTCAAACATTTTTTTAAGACGCAATCTAAGTAACTTGTGTAAAAAGTTATTTTCAGGATTAATATATATTTTTATAAATCGATAATTAACAAAGTCGTTTTTATTATTTTTTTGCCACTCAATTAAAGATTTTTTTGTAAAAACTATAACTTCATAGGCTCTTATTAGCCTATGTGTATCATTTTTTTTTATCTTATTCTCAACTAAAGGATCTAATTTTATAAGCAAATTATAAAATTTATCATTTCCTAACTTTGTATTTAGTTTTCTTACTTTTATTCTAATAGAAACTGGAATTTTTGGAATATTAGAAATGCCTTCGGTTAATAACTTAAAATATAAACCTGTTCCACCAATAAAAATTGGAGTCTTTTTTTTATTTATGATTTTTTTTAAATTTAATTTAACTTTCTTAAGCCATTCGCCAGCTGAAAAATTATATTTTACAGAAATATTACCATAAAGATAATGTGTAATATTAAAAAGTTTTTCTGGTCTAGCTGATAGAATTTTAATTTCCCTATAAACTTGCATGCTATCAGCATTAATAATCTCACCATTTATTTTTTTAGCAAGTCTTGTGGCAATTTCTGATTTACCAGAACCAGTGGGTCCTGCGATAAGAATAATTTTTTGCATTGGCAAAAATTATTTAATTTTTACGCCAATAAATTTACTTTGATTGTTGCTATCAAAAATTGTCAACAAAATAGAATTTGTATTTTTTCTTATTTCTTTTTTAAACTGATCTTCAAAATTTTTTATATCTATTACAGGAGCATTACCAACTG
>Ga0247833_1002578_pt1 | contig 26216 bp, 26 predicted proteins | sample LaCruzMarch2015__7_FD_187117 | JGI IMG/M metagenome (GOLD analysis project Ga0247833, IMG submission 187117) | Freshwater microbial communities from meromictic Lake La Cruz, Castile-La Mancha, Spain - LaCruzMarch2015_8m | ecosystem: Environmental > Aquatic > Freshwater > Lake | place: Spain... | reverse complement strand
TCATCTGGACGGCATCCGCCAACGACATCCTCGCCAAAGTCACCCGCGCTCGTAGAACCCTTGATAAATTGCAGTCTGTTTGACGGACTACACTAGCTCCTCGGCCAAGCTTGGCAGATCACCGGTGACCAGACGCAGCCACAGCGCGAGTGCCCGCGCATGATCATCATCCGTCGTCGCGATGTCATGCAGGTGCACTTCAAGGTGGTGCTTCAACGAATTCTCGCTGCCATCCTCGGACTGCCAAACAATCGCACAGGCCAGTGCATAACCCGCCGCCATCAGCAGCACCGCCGTGATGGCGAGCCAGCGCTTGTCACGCGTGATGGAAGACAAACGTGTCTTCCAACCGTGGGGAGGTTTCATGAGCGCTGGTGGGAGTTGCCGGTTAAGAATTGAGAGCCAGAAAGACGATTCAGGGGTGGGACACTCTGCTTTGCCGGTTGAAGCTCTCAACCCTCCGTTCTCCGCCCAATCAATCCCGCGACCCTGGCGTGATTTTCAAGTCCACGTTCTTGCCTTCACGCTGGACGGTGATGCCGATCTCCTTGCCGACCTTCAGTTCGCCCATGATGGAGGTATAGTCGTAGATGTTGAGCACGTCCTTGCCGCCGAGCTTGATGATGATGTCGCCTGCTTTCACACCCGCCTTGGCAGCTGGGCCCACTGCGGAGACACCGCTGAGCTTCACGCCCTTGATGTCGCCCTGGGCGTAGTCGGGGATGGTGCCGAGGTAAACGCGGAAGCTGCCACGCGTGCTGGCGTTTTTCGGTGCCTCCATCGCTACATAATCCGGCGCCGCCGCCGAAGTCGCGATGCCGCGCGCGATCAAGCCCATGAGCTTGGCGATCTTGGCCGCGTGCTCGTAGTCGATCTTGTCGGCGGTGTCGGTGGGCGCGTGATAGTCCTCATGCGCACCCGTGAAGGCATTCAGCGTGGGGATGCCGCGCACAAAGAACGCCGTGCTGTCCGTAGGCAGGTGCGCATCGTTTTGGGTGGTGATGGGCAAGCCGAGGGGCGCATTGCGCTTCTCGATCTCTTTCGGCCACCATGTGCTGCTACCGACGCCCTGCAGGACCAAGGTTTTATTGAAGCGGCCAATCATGTCCATGTTCAAGGCGGCAGCGAACATGCCCTTCAGGCTAGACTCTGGCTTGCCAGTGACCATTTTGGCGATGTCTTCGACAAAGTGATTGCTGCCCAGGAGGCCCAGCTCTTCGCCACTCCAGGCTGCGAAGATGACATCGCGCGCCAAGGTCAGCTTGCCCTGCTTTTTCTGATCGGTCATCCATTGCGCGATCTCCAGCACGGCAGACGTGCCGCTAGCGTTGTCATCAGCGCCGTGGTGAATTTGGTTCGCCTCGTCACCCTTCGCTCGAGAGCTGCTGCCGCCCTTGCTGCCGAGATGGTCGATGTGCGCACCGATGATGAGTGGCGGTGTGTGGAAGTCTGGCTCTGCACCTTTCGACAAGATGCCGAGCACATTGCGACCCATTTTCTTCTCCTGCTGAATGTCGATCTTCGCCGCGAATGTGAGCCCTGTGCAGTCGATGCCACCCATGAGGTCGCCCGTATCGAGCTTGGTCTGCAAGTCCTTCAAGTTCTTGCCCGCGCTCTTGAGCAGCGTGTCCGCTACAGCATCGGTCACGCTGATGGCTGCGATGCCGGAAGAGGCGAGCGAGGCATCAAAGGCCATGGGCACGAGCTGATCGACCACCTTGCTGTTCGGACCGCTAGCGATGATGATGCCACGTGCACCCTTTTGCCGAGCGGTCAGCGCCTTGTGTCGTAGGCTGGAGTAGCGCGTGAGTTCATTCCGCCGTTCCTGGGAGATGCCCTCAGGCAGGTATCGCAGCACCAGCACCCACTTGTCCTTCACTTCTAGGTGCGCGTAGCTGCTGTAGGCCTCCAGCTTCTTGCCATGGCTGTCGGTGGCTTCATCTGGGGTCTCGATGCCGTAGCCTGCGAAGACGATGCTGCTGGGCTTGACCTCGCCTATTTGTGAAAAGCTGAGCGGCCGCCACTCCTGGTCCGTTTTCAGGGCTTGGTCACCGAGCTTCAACTCATTGCCTGCGCCGAGTGCAACACCTGCGGTGAACTCGAAGTTGCTAAACCACGTGTCCTTGTCGCCAATGGGCGTGAGGCCGACTTTCGCAAACACATCCGCGACATACTGCGTGGCCAGCTTCTCGCCTTCGGTGCCCGTGAGCCGACCATCGAGTTCATCGCTGGCAAGATAGGTCACCTGCTGGCGCATGTCTTCCGGTGTGATGTCGGCTCCGGTCTTGGCGAAGTCGGGCGCACTGCTTTTCTTTGGCTCAGGTTGCGCGCTGCCATCGAGACCGAGCGACTTTCGCGCGGCGGCATCGTTCCAATCCGCGAGGAAGATCTGCGATTGTCCACCAGCGGTGCGTCCACTGGTCCACGACAGCTTTTTGCCATCGGGCGTGAAGACCGGCAGGCCATCGAAGCCCTCGGTGTATGTCACGCGCACGGGCTCGTGCTTGCCTTTAGCATCGACGATAAACAGTTCGAAATTGGCGAAGCCCTGCGTGTTGTTGGTGAAAATCAGGTAGTCGCCCGAGGGATGAAAATACGGTGCCCAGCTCATGGCACCGACCTTGGTGATCTGGCGCTGGTTGGCACCGTCAGCATCCATGACATGGATCTCGGCGATCATGCCTTTCTCATCGAATCGACGCCAGCAGAGGCTCTTGCCATCAGCGCTGAAGAAGGGACCACCATCGTAGCCGGGCACATCGGTCAGGCGCTTCACATTGCTACCATCCGCATCGCAGAGATAGAGGTCCATGAAGTATTGCTTGTCGATCTTCAGGCGCTCGGCGTCGGCCTTGCTTGGCTCCTTATCATAGACTGCGCGATTGCTGGCGAAGACGATGTGCCTGCCATCGGGCGAGTAGCAACCTTCGGCATCGTAGCCCTTCGCCGACGTGATCTGCTTCATCGACTTGTCAGTGAGCGAGTAGGCGAAGAGATCGAAGTGCTCATCGTAGTCCCAGGAATACTTGCGCACGCGATTGGTGGCGCGCTCGTCATACTCGGTTTTCTGCTTGGCTTTGGCTTGAGCATCCAAATGCGTGCTGGCGAACATAACGCTTTTGCCATCGGGATGCATCCATGCGCAGGTCGTTTTGCCCATGCCAGGAGACACGCGCTCTTGATCACCGGTCTCCAGATCCATGAGGTAGATCTGGTAGAAGGGGTTGCCCTCCTCGCGCTCGGACTGGAAGACCATCTTGCCGCCATCGGCGCTGAAGTAGCCCTCGCCGCTGCGCTTGCCTTCAAAGGTGAGCTGGCGGACGGACGTCAGATACGAGGCTTCGTTCTGCGCGAGAGCAGCACTGGAGAAGAGCAGGGAAAGATAGAGCGCACGCATGAGGTGAATGAACATACGTGCGAGAACGTGCCTTGCAGCGTTCGCTTTGAATCGAAAAGGAAAAACCCTGTGAAGATCGCTCTCCACAGGGTTTTTTGAGAGACGAAAGAAACTTTCGTCTGAGATCAGGCCACGAGGGCCTGTGCCTTACTTCTTGGCAGCCTTCTTAGCGGCCTTCTTGGCAGCTTTCTTTGCAGGGGCGGCGACCTTCACGGCAGCCTTCTTGGCGGCCTTCTTTGCAGGGGCGGCGGCCTTCTTGGCGGGGGCAGCCTTCTTGGCGGCTTTCTTTGCAGCTTTCTTAGCCATGGTGTTTGTCTTCTGTTTGTTGGTTGCTTTGCTTTGTTCACCCGTGGTTCTCGCTGCCTTGGAGGCGACGGTCACAGCACGGACATTCTTCGCGGGGGCGGCTGCAGAGGCAGCGCGCTTCTCTTCGATCGCTGCTTGCGCAGCGGCAAGACGGGCGACAGGGACGCGGAAAGGACTGCAGCTCACATATGTGAGGCCCACCTTGTGGCAGAACTTGACGGAATCTGGATCGCCACCGTGTTCACCACAGATGCCCAGCTTGATGTCTGGGTTCACACTGCGGCCCTTGGTGATGGCGGTTTGAATCAACTGGCCAACGCCCACTTGGTCGAGTGTCGCGAAGGGGTTCTTCTTGAAGATTTCGTTCTCCGTGTAGGGCAAGAGGAAGTTGCCCATGTCGTCGCGGCTGATGCCCAAAGCGGTCTGCGTGAGGTCATTGGTGCCGAAGCTGAAGAACTGCGCAGTTTGCGCGATCTCATCCGCCGTCAGTGCACCTCGCGGGACTTCAATCATCGTTCCCACGAGGTAGTCGAGCTTCACTTTGTGTTCGGCCATGACTTCTTTCGCAACACGATGCACAATTTCAGTCTGGAGGTCGAGTTCTTTTTTGAACCCAACAAGTGGGATCATGACCTCGGGCTTCACCTTGATCTTCTTCTTCGCAACAGTCGCTGCGGCTTCAAAGATGGCGCGTGCCTGCATCTCAGTGATCTCGGGATAAGCGATGCCGAGACGGCAGCCACGGTGGCCCAACATCGGGTTGAACTCATGCAGCGCTTTCACGCGTGCGTGGATCTTCTCGACACTCATGCCGGTCTTCTTGGCCAAGTCCTGCACCGCCGCATCTTCATGCGGGAGGAATTCATGAAGCGGAGGATCGAGCAGACGAATGGTCGCTGGCAGGCCCTTCAGAGCTTCAAAGATACCGGTGAAGTCTTCGCGCTGATATGGCAGCAACTTGCCGAGCGCAGCTTTGCGGTCTTCAAGGTTGTCAGCCAAGATCATCTCGCGCATCGCATCAATGCGGTCGCCTTCGAAGAACATGTGCTCAGTGCGGGTCAGACCGATGCCCTGCGCGCCAAACGCGATGGCGTTCTGGGTCTGCTCAGGATTGTCGGCATTCGTGCGCACTTGCATGCGAGTGGCCTGGGAGCACCACTTCATCAGCTGTTGGAAGCTCTTCAGCTTCTCGGTGGCCAGAGCTTCTTTGTCGCCATGCAGCATACCGGTCACGATAGATGACGGGCCTGTCTTGATCTTGCCACCATAGATGGTGCCGGCTGTGCCGTCGATGCTCAGGCTGTCTTTGCCTTCATGGAAGACTTCACCGGAGATAGTGACGGTCTTCTTGTCGTAGTCGATTTCGACACCGCTAGCACCGCAGATACAGACCTTGCCCATCTGACGGGCGACCAATGCAGCGTGTGAGGACACACCACCTTTGGCGGTGAGAATACCAGCGGCAGCGATCATACCGCGCAAGTCTTCTGGCGAAGTTTCATTGCGAACGAGCAGCACGGTCTCGCCCTTTTCAGCGGCGGCGGCGGCACGATCAGCGTTGAGGTAGATGACGCCCGAGGCGGCACCAGGACCGGCAGGGAGACCCTTGGCCAGTTCCTTGGCTTTCTTCACTTCAGCAAGATCGAAGTCAGGAGCAAGCAATTGCTCAAGCTGATCGGCAGGATTGCGCAGGACGGCGGTTTCCCAGTCGATAAGCTTTTCCTTCACCATGTCGATGGAGAACTTCAGCGCGGCAGCAGCGGTGCGCTTGCCATTGCGGGTCTGCAGCATGAACAGCTTGCCTTCCTGGATGGTGAACTCCACGTCTTGCACGTCCTTGAAGTGCTTTTCCAGAGTCGAGCGAACCTTGAGCAGCTCGGCATACGACTTTGGCATTTCCTTCGCCAGCTTGGCGACAGGCTCAGGCGTGCGCACACCGGCGACCACGTCTTCACCTTGAGCATTGATGAGGAACTCACCGTAGAACTCGTTCACGCCATTGGCAGGATTGCGAGTGAAGGCCACGCCGGAACCGGAGTCATTGCCCGTGTTTCCGAAGACCATCGCCTGCACGTTGACAGCGGTGCCCCACTCAGCAGGGATGCCATACTTGCGGCGATACACGATCGCGCGATCGTTCATCCACGAACCGAACACGGCACCTGCGGCACCACGAAGCTGATCCCAAGGATCGTTCGGGAAGACCTTGCCAGTGCGCTCTTTGACGAGGGCCTTGAAGCGCTTCACCAGTTCCTTCTGGTCGTCGGCAGTCAGGTCGCTGTCCACGATGTCCTTGCCATACGTGTCGTGCTTGAAGCTTTCAATCACCACTTCGAAGGGCTCATGATCTTCACCTTCACGCTTCTGCACGCCGAGCACCACGTCACCATACATCTGGACGAAGCGGCGATAGCAATCCCAGGCGAAACGTTCGTTCTTGGTCGCAGCGGCCAGCGAAAGCACGGTCTGGTCGTTCAGGCCAAGGTTCAAGATGGTGTCCATCATGCCCGGCATGGAGTCACGCGCACCGGAGCGCACAGCAACGAGGAGAGGGAAGCCCTTCGCATCGCCAAACTTGTAGCCCATGATCTTTTCCATGGCGCTCACGCCCACTTCCATCTGCTTCTGCAGCTCGACAGGATAGGTCTTCTTGTTCGCGTAGAAGTAAGTGCAGACTTCCGTCGTGATGGTGAATCCAGGAGGCACAGGCAGCCCAATACGGCTCATCTCTGCAAGGTTAGCTCCCTTACCGCCCAGGAGGGCTTTCATTGATCCGTCGCCGTCGGCTTTGCCGGCTCCCCAAGTGTAAACGTATTTCACTTTGCTAGCGCTTGCTGCGCCTGCCTTTGATGCTTTCTTCGCCATAGATGAGGTTGTGTGCGGCTGAATTGTTAAACCGCTGGAGTGGTGTGTTGATGATTTACCGTGAGGTAATATAAAGCGCTAGAGTATGTGTTGCCTACATACTGTCAACACGCTTGTGAATGGCCATAATGCGGCATCCAAGGCTGTTCGCGGGCCATATCTTCACGACTCGCAGAAGTCCATGATTGACGCTGCGTTCGCAATCTGGCTACACTCTCCACCATCAGCGCAAAAAGAACCAACGGGCGCTGAGACACGCACACCACGACCCCTTATGATCCACACGCTGAAACCATTGCAACGTCCGTCCCATCGACGGGCCTTCACCTTGATCGAACTGCTCGTCGTCATCGGCATCATCGGCATCCTTGCTGCGCTCGCCGTGCCCGCCGCCACGGGCGTGATGAAGCGCGCCAAGAAAGTCAAAACGGCAGCCGCCTTGAAGGATGTGCAACTCGGCATCAAGAACTACCAAGTCGAGTATGGTCGCTATCCAGCCAAGGCAGGTGGTAGCTCTGAGGATGCCATTCAGCTCTCGGAAGGCAGCACTCTGCTCGCCGTGCTGCTGGGTGAGAACAAAGAAAAGCTCAACCCTCGCTCGATCGTCTACATCGAACCCCCGATTGCCAAAGGCGGCGTGGGTGGTCTCACCGGCTCGGAAGGTAGCTACGGCCTGACCGACACCTGGGGTTCGCCATTCGAAGTCGTCATGGATCTCAACTACGACAACAAGATCGACAATCCCGATGCGCGTAACACTGACCCAACCGTGATGGAGGGTGCCTCCCCTAGCTTGCCGCTGGGCGTATCACTTACTCTCTGGGCGAGGACAAGAAGATCAACACCGGCGACGACGTCGTCTCCTGGCGCCAGTAACAGCCTCGACTATTACCGCCTTCGCTGCCGCGTGCTCTGCCATCCAGAGACGCGGCAGTTTCATTTTCAGGCTGACAAGGCGTCGCGCACCGACTTGAACATGTAGTAGCCCCAGCCACGCTCAGCTCCGTTCCAATCAGGGTCGTAGTGCGTGCTCTTGGTCACGAAGCGCTCCGGGTGCGGCATCAGCCCGAACACGCGACCCGTCTCATCTTGCAGACCGGCAATGCCCTGGCTGCTGCCATTGATGTCCGACTTATAAAGCAAGGCCGCGCGACCATTGCTGACATAGTTCGTCGCATCATCACCAACACCAACGAAGCGACCTTCCGCATGGGCGACAGGCAGTTCGAACTCATCGGGTAGCTCGCTCAGGTACGGGCTGGCAGCGTTCTTCTTCAGGCCTGCCCAGCGGCAGATGAAACGACCACTCGCATTGTGCACCAGAGAGCCGCGCGGCAGCAGGTCGAGCTGCGTCAGGATTTGGAAGCCGTTGCAGATGCCCATGGCGTAGCCGCCCTTGTCCACGAACTGGCGGAGCTTGTCCCCTAACTTGTGCTTGGTGATCAGTTGCGCAATGCGCCCGGACATGACGTAGTCACCGTAGCTGAAGCCACCGGCAAAGACGATGATCTGGGCCGCATCCACCTTGCTAGGCTCCAACAAGGCCACGGGCAGCACTTCAGCAGTGAAGCCTGCGGCCTTGAGCGCACGAGCGGTTTCAGCATCGCAGTTCGTGCCAGGGAATTTCAAGATGAGAGCGTGAGGAAGAGGCATGGGAGAATTAAAAATTAGCGCTGTCCGTAATGACCCTCAGCAATACCAGCCAGGGAAAGGTCCTCATTCAGGTCTGGCCAATGCAGGCCGTAGGGTGAGAGTTCGATGTTGTTTAAGTGCTCGTCGGAGCGGCCTTCGAGCCGAGGATTGCCCTCCACCCTGAAGCTCAGCTCGCGTCCGCTATGGAGTCGTATCGTCACAACCCCCAGCTGGCAGTGGGCGCTTACGGGTTGATCAATCAAAGTGTTCATACCATTTCTGAATGATAAGCTGCTGGTGCTCGCAAGCAAGCGCCTCGGCTTGCTGGAGTTCCTTGGTCTTCATGCCGACTGCCTCGCGCAAGGTAACTTCATCGGCCACTTCGAAAATAGCTTCTCCACTGCCACGCCGGACATGCACGTGAACGGGCGAATGGTCGTTACTGTAGAAGAAAAAGCGGAAGCCATCCTTGGTGAAGATGTTCGGCATGTTTGTGGAGACATCAGTAATACTCCACCAGCCCATTCTGCCAGATCGGCTTCAGGTCGCTGAGCTTCAGGTGCACTAGATGCTGGGCACCATTGCCAATGGTGAGGTGTCCGTCGGAGGTGGTCTCACCGATGATGGTGAAGCCTGCGTCCTCGACCCGGCGCACATGTTTCTCCTCGATTTCGAAGATGATGCGGCCCGGCGTTTCGCCAAACAAATGCTCGGCCACAGGGCATTCATCGACAGTGGGCACCGTCGCCAGATCGACGTGCAGGCCCGCCTTACCGCTGAAGCCCATCTCGGCCAGTGCAACGGCCAGTCCACCCTCACTGACGTCGTGGGCACTGAGCACCACACCGCGCTTCACCAGTTCGTGATAGCGCTCGTAGGCGGCAAAAACCTCTTCTTCGTTAAACTGCGGAGGCCGTGGGAAGCTGACTTCATCGCGTGCGTTCGCGGTTATGGATCGAGCGAAGACACTGCCAGCGAGCCCGCTGGATGCCAACCCTACCAACGCCAACTTGTTACCCGGCGCACGGATGCTGGCCCCGACCACATGCTCTTGCTTTTCGACCACGCCGAAGCCGCTGACGAGCAGCGTGCAGGGGATGCTGATCGGACCTTCGTCGGTCTTGAAGTAGTTGTAGAACGAGTCCTTACCGCTGACGAACGGAGCACCGTAAGCTTCCGCCGTGATAGCCATGCCTTTCACCGTTTCGACCAGCGCACCGAGTTCCGTGTGGTCATCAGGATTGCCCATGCAGAAGTTGTCTAGAATGGCGATGCGCTGAGGGTTCGCGCCCATGGCGATCAACTGACGCACGCACTCATCGACACAAGCGCGGCCCATCAAATGTGGCTGCGTCTTGCCCCACTCCGGCAGCAGTGCGACGGACAGCGCGGCGTATTGCTGCGTGCCTTCCACTCGGATAACCGAGCCGTCCTGTGGCGCGTCGCCGGTGGCACCTGCCAACGGCTTGAGCACGGTATTGCCCTGTACTTCGTGGTCGTATTCGCGGATGATCGGCTCGCGTGAAACGATGGCAAAGTCGGCCAGCAGCAGCTTCAGCAACTCATTGCCGACCGCCACCTCGTCGAAGGGAATGTAGCAATCATCGCCCTTCTTGGGCGTGGTCCATGTCGCCGTCATGTGACGACGCGGAGCCTCATGCAGCTTTGAGTTATCCAAGCGGCACACGACCTCACCGTGGTGCAGCACCTTCAGAATGCCCGTGCCGTCGGCCTTGCCCAGCTTGCAGATTTCCGTCTCGTAGATGTCGGCGATCTTTTGCAACTCAGGCAACGCGCTTTCTTCGACCGCGATGACCATGCGCTCCTGCGATTCGCTGATGAAGACCTGCCAGCTCTCCAAATCGGGGGCTTTCAGCGGCGCATTCTCCAGCCAAATCTCACCACCCACGGTGCTCAGCATTTCACCCGCCGCGCTGCTGAAACCACCGGCTCCGCAGTCCGTGACGAACTGAATCAAGCCCTGGTCGCGCGCCGCGAGGATGAAGTCGGCTACCTTCTTCTCTTCGATCGGATTGCCAATCTGCACCGCCGTTTGGTCTTCCTCATGGCTCGCCGTGGTCAGCGACACGCTGGAGAAGGTCGCGCCCTTCAGGCCATCCTTGCCGGTGCGGCCGCCCGCAGCCACGAGGATATGGCCGGGCTTCACTTCCTTCTCGATGTCCTTGATCGGGATGACGCCCATCGTGCCGCAGAAGACGAGGGGATTGTAAATGTAGGTGTCGTCGAACTGGATCGCGCCGCTCGTCGTGGGAATGCCCATGCGGTTGCCATAGTCGCGCACGCCGCGCACCACGCCGCGCATGACACCGAGGGGATGAATCACGTCCTTGGCCTTGATGTCTTCCTGCTTGGTGTCTGGCGGACCGAAGCAGAACACATCCAGCGAAGCGATGGGCTTGGAGCCCTTGCCTGCGCCTAGAATGTCGCGAATCACGCCACCGAGACCCGTGTTCGCGCCGGCATACGGCTCAATCGCGCTCGGATGATTGTGCGTCTCGGCCTTCAAACAGATCGCCGTGTGGGTGTCCACCTTCACGAAGCCCGCATTATCGACGAACGCGCTGAGCACAAAGTCCGGCTTCTGCTCCATGATGCGGTAGGTCACATCGCGGATGTAAGTCTTGAACAAGCTGTCGATGGTCTCGGTCTCGCCGTTCAGCGTGTGCGTGATTTTCGCGCCGAAAATGCGGTGCTTGCAGTGCTCGCTCCAGGTCTGCGCGATGACCTCCAGCTCCACATCGGTAGGCTCGCGGTTCTCCTCCTTGAACATCGCTTGGATGACCACCATGTCCTCGCGGGACAGGCTAAGCTTGTGCTTCTTGCTCAGGTCGAGCAGTTCATCCGCGCTAAGCTGCGTGATGGGAATGTGACGAAAGACGGCTTTGGACGGCGAAGCGGACATGGAACCTCCGCCTTAGAATTGCTCAAGCCATCTGTCAATCTGTGTGGGGTCCTGACGCAAGTCCATCGCACCGACGATGATCACTCGGCGGGCCTCAACAGCGTAAAATAACCCGATGCCCCACTCCAGCAGCACCATGCGCCGAATACGCCCCCGGTAGCGAGGCGACAACTCCGGCGACCAAGAGAGCAGCGACAGGGCTTCATCGACGCTCTGGTCGAACCGAAAAGCATGCTCTTCGCCCAAGGCAATGAAGCGATTGTAGAGACCTTGCAAGTGTCCCTCCGCACCGTCGAGGACGGTTACTTCGTGCATGACTGCATGGCGTTGTTGAGCAAACGCGCACGCAGTTCCTTCCAAGACGTAGCCGTCGAAGGATCCGCATGATACTTCTCCAACTGCTTCTCGCACCACGCCGCGATCTTCTCCTTCACCTCAGGAAGCTCCGTCACATCCTGCTGGCCGGTGAGTTCAGCCTCCAACTCCTCCACGAGCTGCCACTTGTCGTGGTCACTCCAGGTTTTCAGTTCTGGCAGGCGCTGTAATACCATGGCTCAAGCTACCAAGCACCGCCGTTTCCGTCAAGCTGCGCGCAGCACCTCGTGGGTGTGGATGGCGGGGTTGACGACGTCGCGGACGAACTGAGTGGGCTCGGCACCGGCACCGAAAACGTAGATGCGCTTGCGCAGCGTGAGTTTGGTCAGGGCGAAGGCGGGACTCGTCAGCGTGCGATAATAGTTGAGGATCATCTCCTTTTCCAAATCCAGCGCCGCGCCTTTCATGCCGTATTCGAGCACGAAGGCGGCGTTCTTGAACCGCAATTCGCCACCCTCGTGCAGATCCTGGCTGATGGGGTCCACCAGCACCTTTTCGGCAAAGGCTTTCACAGCGGCGGCATCGCCCTCGAACTCCAGCTTGTAGCACTGCGTCTCGCGGTATTTCAGCGGTAGCGTGATCGGATTGTAGAGCAGCTTGTGGCAGTCGCTCTCGGTGTCGAACTTGCCGGTGATTTCGAAGGTATTGGTCATGCGCTTGCCCAGCCTACTAGGAGTGCGCGGGCTCTGTGGCAAGTGGATTCAGCCGGAGGGCTGGATGCGAACGCCTGGATTCCGAATTCCTCGTTCGAGTAGCCAGTGGCCAGAGTCCAGCCTAATTCTGCGCCTCTTCGTAGCGCTTCTTGATGTTGCTGTCGCCGGGGTCCAGTTCCAGGGCACGCTTGAAGTATTCCAGTGCCGTGGTCTTGTCACCAAGCTTCAGGTAGGTCTGCGCGATGTGGTCAATGATTTCGGCGTCCTGAGCGGTAAGCTTGGGGATCATGTTCTTCACTTCCAGCAGCAGCTTCAACGCTTCCGGGTAGTTACCTTTGAGAAAGTGGAACCAACCCAGGCTGTCGAGATACACGGGGTTCTTCGGCTCCAGTTCGTTGGCCTTGCGGATGAACTCGCCAGCTTGATCCAGGTTTTTTTTCTGCTCCAGCCACATGTAGCCGAGGTTGTTGAGAACGGTAGCAGCGCGGGCAGGGTCGCCTTCAGGCGTCAGGTCGATAGCGCGCTGGTATTTCTTCGCAGCTTCATCGTAGCGCTCGGCGCTCTGCAAGGTGTCGGCCCAGCTTTGATAAAAGCCGTCGTTCAGAATCTCGGGCGAGGTTCCCTGTGCCAGGGACTCGGTCTTTTCATACAGCCTCAGCGCGTCGTCATAGCGGCGCAGACTGCGCTGTGAAAGGGCGGCCTGGAAGGTGAAGCGAGCGTTGTTGGGGAAGAGCGCCAGCGTGCGCTGGCTGAGTTGCAGTGCCTTCTCCGTGCGACCGCTGCGCAGGAGCAGAATGCCAAGCGCCATATAGTCCTCGGCCGTGCCACCACCGGCCTGGATCAGGGCTTCCGCGTGCGGGACGGCCTTATCGAAGGCTTCGTCACGCTCGTAAATCGTGACCAGCAGGCGGCGATTCTCCACATCGGTGGGCGCGCCCTTGAGGATGTCCTCCAGCAGCGCAACGGCTTCGGTCTCGCGGTCCAGCGTCTGATACAGGCGGACGAGTAGTTTCTTGGCCTCGACACTGTGGTTCAAGCGCGCGGCCTCCTCCGTGACCTCAGCAGCACGATCCATCTGATTGCTCAGCAAATAATACTGCGCCACGGCCAGTCGAATGTCTTCACGCTCGACGGGTGCGAGCTTCAGGGCCTTCTCAAAAAAGGGGTTCACCTTGGCGCGGTGCTCTTCCCGTTTCTCAGGGTGCGAGAGCGGCCAGACCTGCTGGGCGATGCGTCCGGTCTCGATCCAGAACTCCGAATCGCGCGAGGGTTGCTTCGCCGCCTGCAGCATGACCTTCGCCGCCTCTTCGCGTAAATTGCGCGTCAGATGCAACATCACCGCCTCGCGATACACAGCGACATCGCCGGGCAGTTTCACCAGCGCATCGTTCAAAACCTTGCTCGCGAGATCCGGCGCAAAGGCATCGCCCGCAGGGTAGGTGTGATGGAAACGCGCGAGGTTGATGTAGGCACGGCCATCGTTGGGGCTGGCCTTGATGCACTGCTCCAACAACTGCACCGCAGCGGCACGGTTCTCGTAGCTGAGCACCAGCTCGGCCGTGTGCGCGACCAACTCCGCATTCCCAGGATCGCCAGCCACGACTTGGCGGTAATGCGTCAACGCCTCGCGCACACGGCCCTCGGCTTCCAATTGCTTTGCGGCGGCGTAGTGTGCGAGCGCGCTGGAGCGTGCCTCCAACACAGGGGAGGTTTTCTGCACTTCCACCGTTCCCAAAGAGAGATCGGCCTGAGCACACACGCTGACCGGCATCGAGAACGCGCTGCATACGTAGAAGCACGCGACTGTTCCAACGCTTGAGGCGTGGAACAGAGGCGTGCGACGATGCGCGCTGCTCAAGAAGCGGGCAATACGGACGAAAATCATGTCCGCAAGCTAGTCGTGCTAGCTCTTGTAACGCAAACGCTTCTTGTGGCGGTTTGCGCGCATGCGCTTCTTGCGCTTGTGCTTATTGATCTTCGTCTTTCTGCGCTTCTTGAGCGATCCCATGGTGTGTTTTGGTTCGGGTTGAAAAAGTCTGGGTTACGGCACCACCTTGTTCAGGGGGTATTCCACGATGCCTTCCGCGCCCAGCGACTTCAGCTTGGGCAGGATTTCGCGCACGATGCGCTCATTGATGACCGTCTCGATGGCGACCCACTCATCAATGGCAAGATTGGAAACCGTCGGCGAGCGCTCGCTCGGCAGCGTGCTCAACACTTCGGCGAGACGTGCCTGGGGCACATTCATCTTGAGGCCGACCTTGTCGCGCGCCTCCAGTGCTCCGCGCAGCAGCAAGGAGATGTGCTCCATCTTCTCACGCTTCCACGGATCGCTGTGCGCTCCCTGGCTGCTGACGAACTGCGGGTAGCTCTCCATCAGCGTGTCCACGATCCGCAGCTTGTTCGCACGCAGCGAAGAGCCGGTTTCGGTGATGTCAACAATGGCGTCCACCAGCTCAGGCACCTTCACTTCCGTGGCACCCCAGCTAAATTCGATCTCAGCCTTCACGCCGTGGTCGTCCAAATAGCGCTGCGTGATGCCCATGGCCTCGGTCGCGATGCGCTTACCTTCCAGATCCTTCACCGTCTTGATTGGCGAATCCTCCGGCACCACCAGCACCCAACGCGTGGGCTTGCTGGTGGCCTTGGAGTAGCGCAGGTCCGTGATCACCTCAACCTGGGCTCCATTCTCCGCGATCCAGTCCGCGCCTGTGATGCCACAATCGAGGAAGCCGTGATCCACATAGCGGCCGATCTCCTGGGCGCGCAGCAGGCGCAGTTCTAGCTCATCATCATCAACCGTGGGCCGATAGGACCTAGAGGAGACGACGATGTTGTAGCCCGCACGCTTGAACAATTCCAATGTTGGCTCCTGCAGGCTGCCCTTGGGCAGACCGAGACGGAGTGTGTTGGAAGGGGAAGACATGTGTGAGGCGGAAAAGGGGCCGCGATGGTAAGCAGCTTCGGCGACTTGGCGAGTGGTTTTTTACCTTCTCGCCGCAGTGATGAACCCACGCGCCGCCACAGTGTCCTCGTAAACCCCCGGCTCAAAGCCCGCTTCGCGCAGCAAATCAGCATACTCGCCCGTGCTGTAGCACTTGCCCTGAGTCGAGTGCATCAACAGCGCCGAATACTCCGCCACATGCAGCGGGCCGGACTTCGATTCGTTGATGAAGGCGTCATGAATGACCAGCAGTCCATCCGGAGGCAGCGCTTCATGTGAGCGCGCCAGCAAGGCCTTCACCTCTGGGATGTCCCAGTCATGCAGCACATTGGAAAACAGATGCACATCACAGCCCGCAGGTAAGCCATCGAACATATTCCCCACGGCCACACTCACCCGATCCGCAAAGCCGCGCTCTTCGATGAGCTTGCTGCAAATGCGATCCACCGGCGCTTGATCCATAACCACACCTTTGAGCCCCGCATGATGCGCCACCAGACTGCACGCGTAAATGCCAGAGCCGCCGCCAATATCGAGCACGCAACTGCGCCCGCTAAGGTCCAGCTGCTTGGCCAGCGCTTGGCTAAAGTAGATGCCCCGGCAGTCCATCGCCGCCGTGAAACGCCGCGCAAAGTCCTCCTGCTCCATCGCTTTGTGCCAATCGAACGCCGCCTTGTCGCCCGACCAACCCGCAGGCTTGCCGGCCTTCAGCACCTCGACGAAATCCCTCGCAATGGGCCGGTCGTGCAGCGAGTTGTAATAGGGCGCGAGGTTCCACACCGAGCCCTTCGTCAGGTGCTCTTTGGCCACCGCCGTGCAGTGAAACACCTCACCCTGGGCTTCAACAAAGCCATTGGCTGCGAACAGCGTCAGCATCACGTCCGCAGGCCGCGCCTTGAAATCAAAATGAGCGCAGATTTGCTCCAATGTTGACGGGTTCTCTGCCAGCCAAGAGAAAAAATCGAAATGCACCAGCGCCGCCGTCACCAAGTCCACGGCATACAAGCCATCGCGGTAGTGGTAGATGCGGAGCGGGTCGGTGCTGGGCTGAGCGGTGAGATCCATGGGGCCGCAGGCGTAACACGCTGAGCAGTGCGAGCAAGCACTCTGTCGCCCCCTTCGCTGTGAGAAGTGCAAAACCGATGTCTTTTAAACTTCTCCACGTCTCACTTCTTCACCTCTCACAGTCACGAGCTAGCCAACTTCCCCTTGACGCATCGCCCTTCATGTCTTCCATCGAACATGGGCGAAATCACCACAGCACTGAGTTTTGACGACGTTTTGCTGCTGCCTGCGATGAGCGACTTGCTCCCTGGCGAAGCAGACATTTCCACGCGGTTGACGGACACGATCAGCCTCAAGATTCCGGTGCTTAGCTCCGCGATGGATACCGTCACGGAGTCCGCTCTTGCCATTGCTCTGGCGCGCGAGGGCGGCCTCGGCGTCATCCACCGGAACAACAAGATCGACTTCCAGGCGGAGCAGGTCGCGAAGGTCAAACGCAGTGAAAACACGGTCATTCTGGAGCCGCTCACCACCCGCCTTGACACCCCCGTCGGCGAACTACACCGCCAGATGCGCGAGAACGGCGTGGCAGGTTTCCCGGTCGTCGATGATCAGCGCAATCTGCTAGGCATGGTCACCAGCCGCGACCTTTGGGGCGTGGACGACTGGGACACACCCGTCAGCTTGGTGATGACGCCGCGCGATAAATTGACCGTCGGCACACGCCACACCACCCTGGCCGAGGCGCGCATGTTGCTCTCTCAGCGCCGCATCGAAAAGCTGCCGTTGGTGGATGAAAACGGCAAGCTCGCGGGGCTGATCACGCGCACCGATATCGAAAAACGCGCCATGTTTACCGACTCCTGCAAAGACAGCCAGGGCCGCCTGCGCTGCGGCGCAGCCGTGGGCGTGGGTGACGATTGCGTGGAGCGTGGCAAGGCCCTGGTCGCTGCGGGTGCGGATGCCTTGTTTATCGACGCCGCCACGGGCCACACGACCCGTGTGATGAAGGTCGTCAGCAACCTGCGCGAGGCACTGGGCGATCATGTGCCCGTGGTCGCAGGCAATGTGGTCACTCGCGACGGCGCGGCGGACCTGATCAAGGCCGGTGTCTCCGCCATCAAAGTCGGCGTCGGCCCAGGCTCGATCTGCACCACCCGCATCATCAGCGGCGTGGGTATGCCCCAGTTCACCGCCATTCAAGAGACCGCCGCCGTGGCTCGCGAAGCTGGTATCACCGTCATTGCCGACGGCGGCATCCGCTATTCGGGCGACGTGGTAAAGGCGCTCGCAGGCGGCGCTGACATTGTCATGCTCGGTTCCTTGCTCGCCGGCACCTCCGAAAGCCCCGGCGCGATGGTGAAATGGCAGGGCCGCACCTTCAAAGAGTATCGCGGCATGGGCAGCCTGAAAGCCATGCGCAAGGGCGCGAGCGACCGATACGGCCAAAACGCCAGCGGCAAGCTCGTGGCAGAAGGCGTGGAAGCACGCGTGCCTTACAAGGGCCGTCTGGCCGATGTCGTATTCCAGCTCATGGGTGGCCTGCGCAGTGGCATGGGCTACGTCGGCGCGACGAATCTCACCGAATTGCGCGCGAAGGCACGCTTCGTCCGCATCACCGCTGGTGGCCTGAAGGAAAGCCATCCGCACGATGTAACCATCACTGAGGAGCCAGTGAATTACGAGGTGGAGTGATCTCTCAAGGAGCCGTCAGCGCCCGTCCATTGTGCTTCGCATTCAGCGCGGCCAAAAACGGCACCGCAGTCTCCGCCCATGGCTTGGCCCCGGGATAGTGCCCCGCACCACCGCCGAAGGTGCTGCGCAGCATGTCCGTGTCGATGATGCCTGGGTTCAAGGCCACGATGGCGACCTTGCCATTGGTCTCCTGCGCCGTGGCTTTGGATAGGCCTTCGATGGCCCACTTGGTAGCGCAGTACGGGGCGACTTCGCCCGCTGTGCTGCGGCCCCAGCCGGAGGAAAAATTGACCACCACACCACTGCCGCGTTTCAGCATTGGGGGGAGCAAGTGACGCATCATCGCGATAGTGCCTTTGATATTCACGTCGATGATCGAGTGAATGTCCTGCTCGCTCATCTCCCACAGCGGCTGGTTGGGATTGATAATAGCGGCATTGTTCAGCAGCAAGTCTGGCACGCCGACCTGGCCGACGACGCGCTCGCAGAAGCGCTGCACGTCAGCTTCCTTCGATACATCGCAGACGTCAAAAGAGTGCAGCTCGCCGGGCTTGGCTTGCAGGTCCTGCACAGCGGCCTCGTTGCGCCCGCAACCGGCGACGATCCAGCCCAGCTTCATAAACTCATCGACCATCGCACGGCCAAGTCCGCGCGTGCAGCCTGTGATACAAACAACCTTTGGATTCATGACCAAATCGTTGCCTCCCCTTTTTGAATTGTCCACGTAAAGCAGTTTACCTCCAGACCCGACTTTGCCATCATGAACACCATGTCTCTGCCCACCGTGCAATCGGCGGCTAACACCCGCACCTTCCCGAAATTTGATCTTGTCCGCCTGCTGTCTTCTGTGTTCGAGCCGACACAAGATCAGCGCATCTGCATCCTGATCGACCTTCCTGACCTCAGTGAAGCCAAAGGGTTTGCCTTTCTCGACGATCTGAAGCTGCAAGTGCAGGCGCGTGCTCACAAGTATTTTTACACCGAACTGAAGGAGAGCGCGCTGGCCAAGCTCGGCGCGACCGGCGGCGAAATGTTCGCTTACCCGCTGACCGGTGGCAGCAACCTGGACATGTCCGACTATTGCGTGGATATGGAAGGCAATGAGCTGAGCTTGGAACGCGACGTGTATGCGAAATACGACATCATTCTCTGCATCAGCACCTTCAGCGCGACCGCACCACTGACCGCTCACGCGAAGAAGTTCGGCTTCCGCGGTGCCACTCTGCATGGTCTGAATGAAGTGATCCTGAGCACGGGTCTGGCTGTCGATTACAACGATGTCAGCCGCGATGCCGAGAAGCTGCGCCTGTCGATGACGAAGGCCGATTGGGTCGAGATCGACTTCACGGTCGATGGCCATCAAGACATGACCGTGCGCCTGCAACTCGATGGCCAGGAAGCGCAGAAGTCTCATGGCCTCTGCCGCGGCCTGACCCCCGATGTGGCGAACCTGCCTGCGGGCGAAGTTTATTTCGTGCCGACGGGCGCGGAAGGCCAGTTCCCGCTGAAGTATGAAGACGGCACACTCGGCCGCCTCTCCGTCACCGGCGGACGCATCATCAAGTCCGAGCTGATCGAGGGCAAACAGAGCACCATCGACGAGCACAATCAGAAGCTAGCCGACGACCCGATGACCGGCGTGCTCGGCGAGCTAGGCTTCGGCACGCAAGTGCTGCCCGTGAGCGGTGCCGATATTCAGGACGAGAAGGTGCTTGGCACCTGCCACCTAGCCACCGGGCGCGACGATCATCTGGGCGGTCACATCACGCCTGCGCTGTTCAAGCGTCATCAAAATGCGACGCACGACGACATTCTCTTCGCCCCACACAAGACACCGAATTTCGACATCAAGCAGGCGCGCATGTCTCGCGGCGGCAAGGTGGAAGTGTTGATCGAGCACTTCCAGCCGATGAAGTATCTGCAAGATGCCCTCGCTTCCTGAGCGCATACTGTCGCTCATGAACCGACGCCTCTCGCTGCTGGTGCTGCTCTTGGTGAGTGGCCTCGTCTCCTGCTCATCGCTGTCAAGACTGTCCTCGCACCCAACGGTGGCGATGCTGTTCCTGGAACCAGGAGGCAACGCCTATCCACGCGGCGCTGAGGCGTATGTCATCCTGCGTGCCGTCGATGGCGAGATGGTGAAGGATCAAACCATCCCAGGCGGCATCGTGCTGCGTCCCGGTTGGGGTCATGTCACCCTCAGCGCGCGGCGCGATGCAGGGACTCGCATCGGCGGCATGATCTTTGGCGAAATGGGGTCGACAATGGGCCGGGCCATTGATGAACTGGGCAGCACGCAGTTTGATCGGCGGCTCTCTTTCCGAGCCGAGGCTGGTCACGATTATCAAGCCCGCATGAAGCAGGCCGCCTTTGGTTACGACTACTGGATCAAGGACCGCACGACAGGAAAGACGGTCGCTGATTCACGCCAGCCTGAACCCGTCCCACGCTGGTAGGGCGCTGTGTCTCTAAAGCGCCGGATACACGGTGAACGATCTCGACAGCTTCTCGTTCCACCACGTCCAGGACTCCGACGACGGCTCTCTGAGACAGAGCGCCCTACCCGCTAAACCCACACCTTCACATGTCCAACATTTACGAAACCAAGCGCCTGCTCGATGAATATCTGCTGTTTCATTACGGCAGCGATCAAGAGGTCATGCCCTGGACTTTTGGTCCCAAAGAGGCGCTCGGGTTCGCCATTCGCACCGTTCAGGACCTGCTCGACTCAGCGGCAGACAAAGGAACGGCGCTTGATCTAGGCTGCGCCGTGGGCCGCTCCAGCTTCGAGCTAGCCGCGCGCGGCTATGAGGTGATCGGCATCGACTACTCGCACAGCTTCATTGAGGCTGCGCAGCGTCTGCAAGCAGGTGAAGCCCTGGCCTACGACCGCCTGGATGAGGGCAGCCAGCACACTCCCTTGATGGCGAAGGCGGTGTCTGGCCGGGTCACCTTTGAACAAGGCGATGCCATGAATCTGCGCGCCGACCTCGGGTCCTACGACGTGCTGCACGCGGCAAATTTACTGTGTCGCCTGACCGAGCCGCAGCGCTTGATTGAGCGTCTGCCAGCCCTGGTCAAACCCGGCGGCCAGCTCCTGCTGACCACGCCCTGCACCTGGCTGGCCGATTTCACCCCGCCGAAGAACTGGCCCCAAGGCAGCACTCGTGACTGGCTGCGCGAAAGGCTCTCAGAGCACTTCACACTGGAGCTGGAGCGTGATGTGCCCTTCCTTATCCGCGAACACGCTCGGAAGTATCAATGGAGCGTTGCCTGGGGCACTCGCTGGCGGCGGAAGGCCTAGTCCTGCTTCAGAATCCGGGCCTCGCCACATCCCCACGTGGCAAGGCGTTGATTGGGGCTTTCATACTTCGCCCCTCCCGCCCAGGGCGAGAACGCGGGCAGAATCCAGTGCTGCAACCCAGGCTGCAATTTGAAGCGATCCTGCACCAGCGCCGGCAGCTTTAACTTCAGCCCTGCGCCATCGCTCAGGTGCAGCGCAGGGTGTTCATGGCCGCACACGTGCACGGGCGCAATGGTGCCATTCAGCTCGCGCATGGCCTTGGTCATTTTGTGGCCGTGATGGAAGACGAAATCGCCGATGCGATGCCAGAGCAGGAATCCTTCGTCGCGCTTCAAAGCAGGACGATCGTGATTGCCCTCGACCAAGATCAGCTGCGCCACGCAGTCACGCACACGCTCGATCATTTTCATGGTTTCCCGGATCGACCCACCGCCATCCATGATGTCGCCATTCAGGACCAGGGTGCGCGGCTTGTAGTGGTTGATCAGGTCCATGAGCCGTTGCTCCGTGGCCGCCATGCCCCACTGCGGCAGCAACGCGCCGTGGTTGCGCACACGGTTCAGCTCGAAACCAAAATGCAGGTCCGACACCGCCATCCAGCCATCCGATTCATGCACCAGCGCCCTCCGACTGTCGAGCAGACAGCCGTGGCCCACATTTGCCGTGGCAAAGCGTTCGGTGCTTGGTAGTGATGCGCCCACCTTTTCACACTAGCCACGCTCATGGAACCTCAAGCCCCGACTCAATCTGAATCTGAATTGCTCCAAGTCCGCCGCGACAAGCTCGAAGCCTTGAAGGCCAAAGGCATCGCGCCGTTCGGGGGCAAATTCGAGAACACGCACGATGCGGGCGCGCTGAAGGAGAACTTCGTCGAGGGCATTCAAGTCAAGGTTGGCGGGCGTGTCCTGGCCAGGCGCACCATGGGCAAGGCGATCTTTTTCGACATCGGCGACTTCACGGGCCGCATCCAGTGCTACGCGAACAAGAAGGAGATCGGCGACGAGGCCTTCGATCTGCTCGGCAGCCTGGTGGACATCGGTGACTGGCTCGGGGTGACGGGCGAGAGCTTCATCACGAAGATGGGTGAAAAGTCGATCCTGGCCAAGGGCATCACCTTCCTGAGCAAGGGGCTGCGTCCGCTACCGGACAAGTGGCACGGCATCACGGACAAGGAACTGAAGTATCGCCAGCGCTACCTGGACCTGATCAGCAATGACGAGAGCCGCGCGATCTTCGTCACGCGCAGCAAGATGATCGCGGAGATCCGCCGCTACCTGGGCGACAAGGACTTCATGGAGGTCGAGACGCCGATGATGCAAGACGTGGCTGGCGGCGCTGCGGCGCGTCCTTTTGAGACCTTCCACAACGCGCTGAACATGCCGCTGTATCTGCGCATCGCGCCGGAGCTATTCTTGAAGCGCCTGCTGGTCGGCGGCTTCACGCGCATCTTCGAACTGAACCGCAACTTCCGTAATGAAGGCATCAGCCGTCGTCATAACCCGGAGTTCACCATGCTGGAGGCCTACTGGGCCTTCGCCGACTTCGAGCAGATGGCCGATCTGGTGGAAGGCATGATTTGCCACCTGGCCGAGAAGTTCTGCGGCGGGCTGAAGATCGAGCACAAGGACGCCGAGGGCAATGTGACCAAGACGATCAACCTCACGCGTCCATGGCGTCGCGCGAGCTACAAAGACCTGCTGAAGAGCATCGACGAAAAGTGGTGGGACTACACGCCCGCCGAACGCAAGGCCCGCGCCAAGGAACTGGGCGTGGAGATCGGTGCGAACTTCGAGGACTACGAGGTTTCGCAGCACATGTTCGAGAAGCTCATTGAAGAGAAGAGCTTCAACCCGTTGTTCGTGACGCATTGCCCGAAGCAGCTCGTCCCGCTGGCCAAACAGAACACCGAGGACGACAGCGTGGTGGATGTCTATGAACTGGTCATCAACGGCCAGGAAATCAGCCCCGGCTACAGCGAGCTGAATGACCCGATCGTGCAACGTGCGCGTCTCGAAGAGCAAGCTGGGGAAGAGATCCAAAAGATCGACGAGGAGTTCATCACCGCGCTGGAATACGGTATGCCACCTGCGGGTGGCATCGGCATCGGCATCGACCGCCTGATCATGATGCTGACTGGCGCGGAAAGCATCCGTGATGTGGTGCTCTTCCCGCAGCTGAAGCGGCGGGAGTAGAATTTAACCGGCCACGAAAGAGGACAGGGAACACAAAGCGAAGACTCTGATTTGTGCGCTGTGTGCGCTTTGGTGGCTGACTATTTCTTCGTCTTGCGCACCTTGGTCCTTGCCTGGGTGATGGCCAGGATGGCGGGGTGCGTCAGGCGGCGTTCGGCGGTGATGGCGTAGAACTGCGTTTCCACCTCCTTGGTGCGACCGATGGGGAGGAAGCCGAAACGTTCGACCGCCTCCGTCTCCACCAGCGTGGGCACAGCGATAAAGCCGACGCCTCGCGTGGCCACGATCTTGGTGAGCGCCGCATCCTCGAACTCGGCGATCACACGCGGCTCCACCTCCACGCTGCGGAACCACTTTTCCAGGTCGCGCCGCAGGTGGCAGTTCTGCGTGGGCAGCAAGGCTGGTGCGCCATGCAGGTTGCGTGGGAAGCGGCCCTTCAGCGTGCGGGCCAAGTCGGGCATAGCGCAGAAAGTGACGCCGCAACTGCTCAGCAGGTGATTGAAAACCTTGCCCGCCATGCCAGGCGATGCGGATTCATCGGACAGCACGACATCCAATCGATGCGTGGTCAGCTGTGCCACGAGGTCGGTCAACTTTCCTTCCACACAAGTGAGTTGCACCGGCGGCTGGTGCTCAAAGATCGGGCGCAAGATGTCGTAGCTCATCAGCTTGGGAAAGGAGTCCACGATACCGGCATTCAAACGAAGCACGCGTGAGGTGGGCGCTTGCTTGGCGGCGCGCAGCACCTCGCTGCCCAAGGCGAAGATTTCTTCTGCATAACCGTGAATCATTTGGCCAAACTCCGTGAGCGCTAAGCTTCGGCCGCTGGGCCGGAAGAGCCGTCCGCCCAGCGCAGACTCCAGCAGCTTGATCTGCGCGCTCATCGACGGCTGAGAGACGCTGAGCTTTTCCGCGGCGAGCCGCAGGCTGCCCTCTCGCGCCACCGCCCAGAAGTAACGAAGGTGGTGGTAGTTGAGGAATTCATGGGCGGATAACTCTTCCATAATCTGGAAGGATAACTGACTTTTTGAGTATTGGGCAAAGGGTTTCTGCACTGACATGATCGCCACGTCAGCAGAACAAACCATTATGAAACTCATTCTGAAACGCCTGAACCACGAGCCCTCCGCTTCCTTGATTGACCTCTTGAAACAGGAGCTGGCTTCCCTCTCACCCCAACTCCAGATTGACGAAGCTCACGTCCAGTTGGAGCGCCGGGACGAAGCTAGCCCGCCCTTCCGCGTGGCCATGCACCTCGTCACGCCAGGCCCGGATGTGGAAACCGAAGCCACCGACCACACCCTGCGCGCGGCCATGCTGAAGGCCTTCGAAGCGGTGCGCAGCAAGATCGGCCACCGCCACCAGAAACGTGCGCGGCGCAAGGTGCCGACGCATGTGACTTCCCTATCGCGGCTGATGTCAGCCGCTGGTCCGAGACGCTAAACCCTTTTCACTAACCCCTTTTTTTACTCATCATCTCTTATGACTGACCAGATCTGGCTTTGGATTGGCTTCAACCTTTTCGTCCTGCTCATGCTCGCCCTGGACCTGGGCGTATTCCACCGCAAGGCGCACGTCGTCACCTTCAAAGAATCCATGGGCTGGACAGTCGTCTGGGTGAGTTTGGCCATGCTCTTCAACCTTGGTATCGGCCACTACATGGGCGATGCCAAGGCGCTGGAGTTCTTTACTGGCTATGTGATCGAGAAATCGCTAAGCGTGGACAATGTGTTCGTCTTCGCCCTGCTGTTCAGCTACTTCGCGGTGCCCGCACAGTATCAGCATAAGGTGCTGTTCTGGGGTATCCTGGGGGCGCTGATCATGCGGGCGGTGATGATCGCTCTGGGCGCGAAACTCATCACTGAGTTTGCTTGGATCATCTACGTCTTCGGTGTCTTCCTGATCGCCACCGGCATCAAGATGATCGTGAAGCGCGAGACCGAGATCCACCCGGAAAACAATCCGCTGGTGAAGCTCTTCAAGCGCTTCATGCCCGTGACCCCTGAATTCCAAGGCGAGAAGTTCTTCATTCGCAAAGAAGGCATCTTGATGGCGACACCGCTGTTCGTGGTGCTGCTGCTGGTGGAGTTCACGGACTTGATCTTCGCGGTGGATTCCATCCCGGCGATCTTCGCGGTCACCAAGGATCCCTTCATCGTCTATACCTCGAACGTCTTCGCCATCCTGGGCCTGCGTTCCCTCTACTTCGCCTTGGCGGGTGTGATGGACAAGTTCCACTACCTGAAGGTCGGGCTGGGTGTGGTGCTGAGCTTCGTGGGTGTGAAGATGCTGCTCGGCCACACCGAGTGGAAGATCGACACGCATCTGTCGCTCGGAGTCATCGTCATGGTGCTCACAGCATCGGTGGTGGCGTCCTTGATCTGGCCGAAAAAGCCGCAGGCGCTGGAGCCCCTGAAGACGCTTCCTCAGAACTAGATTCCACTGCAACCAACCAAACTAAGTCATCCCACCCTATGAAACCTACCCTGATCCTGACAACGGCTCTCTCCTTTGTGTGCGTTAGCTGCACCAGCTTTTCACCCCAAGGGCAGACCATGACCAAAGAAACGCAGGCGGCGACAACCCCTGCCGAAGCGCTGAAGCGCCTCAAAGCTGGCAATGATCGCTTTGTCAAAGGCCGGGCATTGCACCGGAACTTGCCCAAACAGATCGCAGCCACGGCAAAGGGGCAGTATCCCTTCGCCAGTGTGGTCAGTTGCCTCGACTCTCGCACCAGCACGGAGCTCGTGTTCGATCAAGGCATGGGCGATGTATTCAACGCGCGTGTCGCTGGTAACATTGTGAACCCGGATATCATTGGCAGCCTAGTGTAGTCCGCCCAACGGATTGCAATTTATGAGGCGACTCAGGCGTTTAAGATTCCATGCGACTCGCCCCCATCATTTTGTTAACCGCCATGGAACG
>Ga0247833_1002572_pt1 | contig 26282 bp, 24 predicted proteins | sample LaCruzMarch2015__7_FD_187117 | JGI IMG/M metagenome (GOLD analysis project Ga0247833, IMG submission 187117) | Freshwater microbial communities from meromictic Lake La Cruz, Castile-La Mancha, Spain - LaCruzMarch2015_8m | ecosystem: Environmental > Aquatic > Freshwater > Lake | place: Spain... | reverse complement strand
TTCTTTTCGTTGCTCTCCACCCCGCCTCACGGCGACGCAGTAACTTCAAGTTCTCACCAGGAACACGGTTCCAGATGGCCGGGGTCTTCCACCCCGGAGGATCGTGTCGCTCCACAGCGCACTAGCCATCACTCTCCGAGTGATAGATGCTCAGGTTATCTTACCCGCTCACGGCCAACTTGGGCGGGTTTTTTGTTTTCCAGGTTTTTGGAGAGGTGTGAATGAGGTTGCTCAATCAGCCTTTGTGAGTCATTTTTTTTGCATGAGCGCCACCTATGAATCGGTCATGTCCGCCGCGTTACAGCTAGGGCTGGGTGACCGCTGCCGTTTGGCATCGGATCTTTGGGAATCCACCCGCCCGGCCCAGGGTGAAGAGAATGAGGAATTGGAGGAGCTGCTCAATCAACGTGAGGCGGATCTCGACCAGGATGCCTCGGCTGAAATGAGCCATGAAGATTTCATGGACTACTTTGCTGCCCGCCTTGCCAAGTGAAACTGACGTATCACCGTGCTGTGCAGGGGGAGGTGGATGATGCATGCACTTGGTATGACGAGCGCAAAGACGGCCTGGGTGATGAGTTTTTCGCAGAGGTTGCGCGTGTGTTAAATGTCATCGCCGACAACCCTCTTGCATTCCCCCAAGCCAGCTCAGGGAGACGCAAGGCTCAATTGAAGCGCTTTCCCTACTCGATCTTTTATCGCATTCATCCTGACCGGGTGCGAATCCTGTCTGTTCGTCACGATAAAAGGCATCCTAATTATGGCACAGGGAGGAAGTGAAATGTGTTCTGGGGACCTGTTGATCCTGTGACCCGGTCTTTGGGATTCCTCGTGGAGTCTCACGTGCCGCTTGCTACCCGGACAATCATGCCTACGCTGTGCGCCCCTTATGGCCCAGCAGTTCAAGATCCTCATCGCCGGTAACAACGACCCTATTTCGAGCAAAGGCATCGATCTCCTCATCGCGGAGCCCTCCTTTTCCGTCGAGGTGAACATGAACCTGAAGGCGGAGGACGCCATGATCGAGGCCTCCCGCGACGCGCACGCCATCATCGTCCGCAGCGGCGCGAAGGTGACCGCCAAGGTCCTGGAAGCCGCCCCGAACCTGAAGGTCGTGGGCCGTGCCGGGGTCGGCGTGGACAACATCGACGTCCCCGTGGCCAGCAAGCGCGGTGTGGTGGTGATGAACACCCCCGGCGGCAACACGATCTCCACGGCTGAGCAGGCCTTCACCCTCATGATGGCCCTGTCCCGCAAGACCCCCCAGGCCCACGCCACGATCGTGGCCGGCAAGTGGGACCGCAAGAGCTTCCAGGGCACGGAAGTGTATGGCAAGACCCTCGTCGTGCTCGGCATGGGCCGCATCGGCGCGGAATTCGCCAAGCGGGCGAAGGCCTTTGGGATGCGCGTGGTGGCCTATGACCCCTACCTTTCCAAAAACCGCGCCGAAAGCCTGGGCGTGGAGCTGTGTGAAGACCTCGACGCCGCCATCGTGCAGGCCGACTACATCACCATGCACATGCCGCTGACTCCCGAGACGAAGCACATGATCAATGCGAAGCGTCTGGCCTCGCTGAAGAAAACGACCCGCATCATCAACTGCGCCCGTGGCGGTCTGATCGATGACGCCGCACTCGCCGAAGCCCTGACGAACGGCACCATCGCCGGAGCAGCCCTGGACGTCTTCGAAGTGGAGCCGCCCCCGGCTGATTACCCACTGCTCAGCGCCCCGAACACCGTTTTCACCCCCCACCTGGGTGCCTCCACCGAGGAAGCGCAGGAAAACGTGGGCATCGAGATCGCCGAAGTGATCAAGGCGCACCTGCTGCAGGGCACCGTGGTCAACGCGGTGAACATGCCGAACGTGGACCCGAAGACCCTGGCCGACCTGGGACCCTTCCTGAAATTCGGCGAACTCCTGGGCCGCCTACTTTCCCAGTTCGCCCCTGCGCGGTCGAATGTCGTCAGCATCAACTACAGCGGCAAGGTGGGCACCGGAGACACCACGCTCATCTCCCGTTCCGTGCTGAAAGGCTTCCTGGAGCGCGCTGTTGGTGCCGAGCAGGTGAACTACATCAATGCCAACGGCGTGGCGGAAAACCTGGGCCTGCGTGTCACGGAAAGCCGCGTGCCGGACGCTAGCGAGTTCACCGACCTGATCGAAGTCCAGGCCACCAACGGCTCGGAAACCGCCAGCATCGCAGGCACCTTCTTTGCCGGCGAGCCACGCATCGTGAAGGTCAACGGTCGCCACATCGAGACCCGCCCCGAAGGCACCTTGCTGCTGATCGAAAACCAGGACCGCCCCGGCATGATCGCCGCTTACTCCACCATCCTGGGCAAGCACAAGATCAACATCGCCGACATGTCCCTGAGCCGGAACAAAGAAGGCGGCACCGCCCTCACCCTGCTCACCCTGGATTCTACACCAAGCCAAGCCGTGATCACCGAACTGGAGTCCATTGAGGGCATCAGCCGCGTGCATTGCGTAGTGGTTTGACTTCGCTAAGACACCTCATCGTGACATCAAAGCCGACAAAATTCATTGTCGGCTTTTTTGTGGGCCGCTACGACCGTCATTAGAAGACCTTCCATGGACCTCATCTTGCAAAGGAGATGGCCTTCGCTCCTATCCTAAATGCCCTTTGATGCCCCATGAATGTTTGTTTTTCCTGCCTCACCCGGCTGATGACCGCCTTGAGTTTTCTGGGCTTGGCTGGGTGCGGTCCTCAAAAGCCTGTCGTGCTGCAGGGAGAGACCATGGGCACGACCTGGAGCCTGCAAATCGCCGACCCGGTTTCCAAAAGCAAAGGGGAGGACATCGGTGCATTCATCCGCCATGAACTAGACGCGCTGGAAAATGAGCTCTCCCACTGGAAGACAGACTCCGCCTTGAGCCGCTGGAACCAGTCAAACGATACTGAGTGGCAGTCGGTCCCCCGATCTCTCGCGGAGACAGTAGCAGTCGCCCGGCAGATCGGAAAGGAAACCAGGGGAGCCATGGACATCACGGCGGCCCCGTTGATCACCCTCTGGGGTTTTGGTCCTCATTCAGCGCCTGTGGACATCCCTTCCGACGAACAAATTGCGGACGCCTTGAAGCGGGTGGGATGGAACCACATTGAAGTGAGGACTTATTTGCCAGCCCTCAAAAAAGATCACGCAGATGTGCAGATCAATGTGGCTGCCGTCGCCGAAGGTTATACGATGGACACCCTGATTGACATGCTGAAGACGGAAGGCCTCAAAAACTTCCTTTTGGAAATCGGGGGAGAGGTCGCCGCCATCGGTCATGCGCCGGATGGGAAACCTTGGCGTGTGGGAGTGCAGCTCCCAGATGGAGCCCAGGGCGAAAGCCTGGAGACGCTGCCGCTCACGAATACCTGCATCGCCACCAGCGGCAGCTACCGGCACCGGTTTGAAAAGGAGGGCCGGAGCTACAGCCACCTCATTGACCCGCGCACGGGACGGCCCGTGGAGCACAAGCTGGTCTCCGTCTCCGTGATCCACCCCCGCTGTGTCCTGGCGGATGGTTATGCCACGGCCCTGATGATCTTTGGACCAGAAAAAGGCCGCGAGGTCGCCCAGCGGCTCGGCCTGCGCGTGATCTGGTTGGAGGAGCCTTGACGCAAATCACTCTTCGCATTCGTCGGGGTAGTGCTACACGTATAAACCTCACATGCCACTGATTGACCGACTCGAAGCCCGTCTGGGCCGCTTTGCCATTCCAGGCCTGCTTCAGGCCATCGCCATTCTGCAGCTTTTCACGCTGCTGATTTTCATGTTCCTCTCCGTGGAGGCACGCAAGCCCTATGAGGACTTCCTTTTGCTCAAACCGGACCTCATTGTCCAGGGGCAGTTATGGCGACTGTTTACCTATGTTTTTATACCGAACAGCAGTCTCTTTTTTGCTGTCATTGGGGCCATGTTCATGATGTGGCTGGGGCGGGGACTGGATGAGGCTTGGGGGGCTTTTCGGGTCAATCTCTATGTCATCGGGGGCATGATTTCCCTGGCTTTGGGGGCCATTTTTTTCGGTTATGAAGCCAATGCGATGTGGTTGTATTTGACCGCCTTGTTCGCCTTTGCCTCCGTTTATCCGAATGAGGAAATTCTGCTGTTCTTCATCCTGCCGGTGAAGATCAAATGGGTGGCCATTTTCACGGCGGCCATGCTGGGCCTGTCGGTGATTTCCAGCCCCTTTGCCATCGTGCCCATTTTCTTTGCCCTGCTCAATTACTTGATCACTTTTGGACCTTCGTTCATTCAGGGACAGTTGCATTCCGCCCGCACGGCCAGCCGCCGTGCCCGCTTTGAGCAATCCGCAGATGGGGCTGCCTTTTTCCACCAGTGCAAGGTCTGCGGGAAGACGGAAGTGGATGACCGCAGCCTGGATTTTCGCGTGAATGACGACGGGGACGAAATTTGTTCGTCATGCCGAAAGTTAGTCTAATCGGCAGGCTGCTCTTGCGAATTCCTTGCAAGATGCGAAGTTCTGAGTCCTACCCATGCGCTGTCCCAAATGCAGTAGCTCTCAAGACAAGGTCATTGACTCCCGCGAAGCACGCGAGGGCCACTCGATCCGTCGTCGGCGGGAGTGCATGAAGTGCGGCTTCCGTTTCACGACCTATGAGATCGTGGAGCGCGAGGAACTGCGGGTGGTGAAACGCAATGGTGCGCGGCAGAGCTTTGATCGTGAAAAGCTGATGTCCGGTCTGCGCAAGGCCTGTGAAAAGCGCCCCGTGAAGATGGAGCAGCTCGAGCAGCTCGCCGATGACATCGCCAATGAGCTGGAGGAAGAGGGCTATCGCGAAATCCCTTCCACCGTCATCGGGGCTAAGGTCATGCGCCGACTGGAGGGCATCGATCACGTGGCCTATGTCCGTTATGCTTCCGTTTACCGCCAGTTCGAAGACGTGGGGGAATTCATCGACGAAATCAAATCCCTGGACAGCCGCCGCGTGCGAGACACCAGCCAGAAAGAGCTGTTTCATTGAGCCGTGTCAGATGTCAGGGTAAAAAGATTGAGGGTAGAAAAATGTGAGTTTCCATTCCCTTGAAATCTCATCTCTGAAAAATCTGAAATCTTTCTACCCCTAAATTTTTCTACCCTTCAAAATGTCCGAAAAAACCATTTTTCAAAAGATCATCGACCGCGAGATCCCGGCTCCGTTGCTTTATGAAGACGACCTGGTCGCCGCGTTCAATGACATCAATCCGCAGGCCCCGGTGCATGTGCTGATCGTGCCAAAGAAGGTCATCCCGCGTGTGGGCGAGGCGGTGCCGGAGGATGCGTCCACGCTGGGGGCGCTGCTGCTGGCGGCGGGAAAGATCGCGGACAAACTGGGCGTCAAGGACCGCAGCAAAGGCTTTCGTCTGGTGATCAATCACGGTGCCGATGCCGGGGAAACCGTGCCGCATCTGCATGTCCACCTGCTGGCGGGCCGTGATCTGGCCTGGCCTCCGGGCTGAGGATTTCTGGGAAAAAACTTCTCCGCTGGCGCAACTTCCGCTGGGAGGAGATGTTAGATGACCTGACACGAACATGGAACCGCTCACCCCCAACGACCCGCTTTGGAAAGTGCTTGGCCAGGCCAGGCGGGTGGAGGTGCGCCCAAATTTCACCCAAAATGTGGTGCGTCTGGCCCGCCAGACCCCGCAGGATCACGGTTGGCTGGCACGCTGCAAAGGCTGGTTCCAGGAGCATGACAGCGCCCGCACCGGCCTGACTTGGGCCGCGGCGGCAGCCGTCATCGCCATCACCGCCGCCGCCTTTTTGGGGCAGCCAGAGAGCTCCGGTGCCCCGGCGGTCGTGATCACCGCGCCTGTGCCTGCACCAACGACTGAGGCTGTCCTCACCGAGACCGATTTCCCCCTGGTGCCTGAGTTTGAAACCGAGTGGAAAAACCTGGAGCAGGTGGGTGACCTTCTGGCCGTGCATGACACGTCCCTTTTGACCGATTCGGAGATCAATCTCCTCTTGTATTGATCCCGTCGTCTCGGCCCCTACTTCACCCGCAACCACATTCGCCAGTGCGGTAGCAGCCAGAGCACGATCAGCAAAATCCATAGCGTGCCCACGCAGCAGGCCAGGCCCAGGCTGGAGATGCCGCGGTTCCCGGCGAAGAAGAGGCTGGCGAAGCCGATGACGGTGGTCATGCCGGAGAAAAACACGGCCTTGCCCGTCGTCGCCTGGACGTGGCGGATGTCATTGCCGGTGCGTTTCAAAGCGAGCAGTATATGGATGCCATAGTCAATGCCGGTGCCGAGCAGCAATGGAATGGCCGCTAGACTGGCGAGGTTCCAGCCCTGGCCTAACAAACTCATCGTCGCCGCCAGCGCACCGAGGCCGCCGCCGAGCATGAGCACGGACAGCAGTAGGTCCTTCACACTGCGGAAGGTGATCAGCAGGGTGATCGCGATGATGGCGGCGATGGGCAGCAGTTGCTGATTCAGGTCGTGCTGCACGAGCTTGGACAAAGCGCCACCCAGCGTTTCCCATCCGGCCACCCAGGCTCCGGTGTCGGGTGTCAGCAGTGTTTGCAATTCAGCTAGTTTGTCACGATCCGGAAGACCCGGTTTGCCCGTCACGCTGACGGAGGCCAGGGCCACGCCTTCCCCGGCCTTCATGCCGCCATTGGTGGCACGGGCTCCCGTCGCCAGCAGACGCCCGAGCACAGGCCCGGCGGCAGCGATGGCTTCATCCTGCGGCCAGGGTCCGGCCAGGGCCTCCTTCCACACACCGCACACGCCGCGCAGCAGTCCGGCGGCAGCCTCGGCGAATCCGGCGGCATCGATCTCCTTTTCCAGGCGCGGTTGTTCAGCCAGCAACCACTGGATGAACTCTTGGTTATCCCTCTGTGCGGCAGGATCACTGATCAGCAGCGTAGGCATGGCCTGACGCACTAGGGTGCCTTCTTTCACCGCCGCATCCATCTTCGCCGCCAGGGCCCGGGTGCGGGCGCGCAGCTCATCGGCAGGGCCGGTGATCAGGATCGGCAGGCTGGCTTCATTGAGCTGGCCCAGGCGCTCCTGCACCCATTGCAACGTATCCATAGACTCACTTTTGGTTGGGCGCAGCGTCTCCGCACTGCTCTGAAATTTCGGCAGCCCCTTCATCGCGAAGACAGCGGCCATGCCTGCAAACAAGACCACCGTCGCGATGATGGCGAGACCATGACGCGCCGGTTTGCCTGACGGCTCGATCACCATGTCCGGCGGCTGTTTGCCCGCAGTGAACCGGGGGGCAAAGCTGAGCATGACCCCCAGGCCCACCAGCACGCCCAAGGCCACCAACAGGCCCAGCTCCGCCAGTCCCGGCAGGCCGCTGAACATGAGCGAAAGAAACACGGTCGAGGTGGTGCAGGCCCCGGCGATGATGCCCGGTGCGGCCAGTCTGCGCAGCGCTTTGGAATCCAGGTTCGGATGCTGCCGCGCCTCCTGAATGATCAGCACGGCATAGTCCACGATGATGCCCAGCACGATGGCGGCAAAGCCCAGGCTCATGATGGAAAGCTTGCCCACCAGAAGACCGCCCGCCCCCATGGTCAGCACCATGCTTAGCATCAGCAGCCCCTGAATCCACAGCAGCGGTTTCAGCCGGCGAAACATCACCCAGAAAAGGATGGCGATGAGCACCTCCGTCACGCCGATGGTGCTGGACATGTCCTTTTCGATGCCCGCGCCGATCTCCGCCTGAAAGGCCGGCTCGCCGGTGTAACGAAGCGTCAGTTTTTGATCCCCGCGCCAGTCCGCGATCTCCGCCTTGATCTTCTCCAGCCAGGCGGCGGCGGATTTGTAATTCCCCACGCTCGTCGCCGGGGTCACCAGCAGCAGGCGGAACAAACCGTCCTCCGAAACCAGGCCGAACATGGACCCCTCCAGCGCGCTCATGGCCGAGGCGTCCAGGCTGTCCAGCAGGCCCAGTGGATCATACGACGCCCGCTGCACTTTCTCCGCGTCCAGCGAGTTCGCCACCGTTTGCAGAGACTGCTGCAGCTTGGCCTTCGCCCCCTCGCCCTCCAGGCGCTGACGCACGGCCTGCATCTGTGCCGGGTCGGTGTTTTGCAGCGACCACGCCATCAACGCCGCACCGGACTGCGCCTGCTGCTCCATTGGCTGTGCCCAGCGCACTTCCTTCACCAGATCCGTGCGCTTTTGCAGCCGCTCCGCCAGCGTCGTCATCGCCTCCTCCGCCGTCAGGTCATCCTCGGCCTGCATGGCGATCAGCAAGTCACTGCCCCCGGCAAACCCGTCCCGCAACAGCTTCAGCGCCTTCACCTCCGGCAGTTCCCCCGGCAGCGTGCCCAGGATGTCCGTCTCCAGTTTCAGCCGCAGCAGTCCCGTGACGAAAAGCGGCAGGATCAGGACGGCAATGAACCAGGGTTTGGAAAAGAGGGCTCGCATGGTGGCAGCGTCCATCAAAGGGCGGCTGAGCACGCCTGGCAAGCGCGAGGAGTGGGGCTTGCGGCTCCGGTCGTAGGACGGGTTTGTCCGGCGCGGAAGACCTCAATCGCAGCCATGATCCATTCGCAGAACTACCCGGCTGGCTTGGAGGCGTCGAAGGCAAGTAGCGGGTCCCTTGGCCACTCCACCTCCGCAGAAGCCGGGTAGTCTGGCGGGGGAGATCCGCTGAGACAGCGATCTCACCCGCGCCAGACACACCCAGCCTACGATGGGGAGCCGCCTCACATCCAAGGCTTCCACCCCACCGCCTCAAACCACGATTGCGCGAACATGGCCCCGGGTGTCTCCGCCCACTCGCGCAGGATGAAGGCAGCGGCTTCCTGGTCGTTTTGTTCGAGCTGACGCGCGAGGTGATCGGCGATCAAACGTGTGGAGGGATAGATCTCGTAGCTAGCCGATGGGGTCACATGATGAAACCCCGTGGCCCGCAGCCAGGTGCCGAGCTTGCGCCCGGCCAGGACATCGCTGCCGCTTTCGATCTGGAGATCGCGGTAGGCCTGGATGGCGGCAGACACGTCCTCATCCCACGGGTCCAGGACAAAGCCGCCCCAGTCCGGGCTGCGCAGGGCGATGAACGCGCCGGGTTTCATCACGCGGCGCAGTTCCATGAGCGCGGCAGTCGGACGGGCGAGGTGCTCGAACAAAGCGTGCGAAAACACGCCGTCGAACTCCGCCGCGCCAAAGGGCAGCTCATAGACGTTGGCCTGGATGAAGGCAGCATTCAGGCTGCGCTCGGCGGCTTTTTCATTGGCCTGCTGGAGCTGAGCGCCCTGGTAATCAATGCCGATGACACCGCCGGGGCGGACGCGCTCCGCCAGGCCCAGGGTGATGGAGCCGGGGCCGCAGCCGCAGTCCAGGATGCGCATCCCCGGCCTCAGCAGAGGCAGGGCAAAGGCCGCATGGGTCCCGGCGCTGCGGCGCGCCATGAGGCCGGTGCCGGGGCTGGCAGCAGCGGGGGTGAGATCAGGAAGAGAAAGAGTTTTCATTTGGGAGAAGGCGAGGAACGGGTGATGAGGATCACGGAGGAAAGGATGAGAGCGCCCGCGATGATGACGCTGTGGGGGATGGGCTCATGCAGGAACCACCAGCCGAGCAGCACGGCGACAAAGGGGTTCACATACGCATGGGTGGACACCCGGGAGGGCGTGCTGACCTGGAGCAGCCAGATGTAGGCGCTGAAGCCCACCAGGGAGCCGACGAGGGTGAGGTAAACGAAGGCCCAGGCGGAGGCGGGGGTGATGGCGGACAGGTTCAGATCCGCCGCCTCGCCGAGTCCCAGGCCTAACAACATTTGCAAGGCACCACCGCAGAGCATCTGCATGCCCACGCCCAGCAGAGGCGACTCCGGTTTTCGCGCATGGCGCGCATAGATGGACCCCGTGGCCCAGCAGATGTTCGCCCCGAGCAAAACGAAGGCCGCCACCGGCTCCACCACCCGCTGCCCCAGATGCCCGCGCCCGAGCACGATGGTGGCCACGCCGGCCATGCCGATGATGAGACCCAGCACGAGCAGGTGCGTGGGCCGCCGCCCCTGCGGGCGCACCCAGTCCACGATCATGATCCACAGCGGCACGGAGGCCACGACCAGCGCCGCCACCCCGGAGGGCACCGTCTGCTGAGCCCAGCACACACCGCCGTTCCCCGCCATCAGCAGCAAGGCACCGATGACCGAGGCATGACCCCAGTGGCCACGGTCCGGTCGGGCGGCCCCGCGCAGTCGCATGACCGCATACAGGATGGCCCCGGCGATCATGAAACGGCTGCCCGTCATCAGCAGCGGTGGGATGGAATCAATCGCCAGACTGATGCCCAGATACGTGGACCCCCACACCAGATACACGGCGGCAAAGGCGGCCACGACGAGGCTGGTCGGGGGACGCGATGTGGCCGGCGTGCTCAGGGAGCCGGAGGGTGCGAGAGTGATGCTGGTGCTCATCGGAGGAATCCCGGGAACACAGCGGCAAGAAAAAACCCACCGCGTATTGCCGGGGTGGGTTGGGAGATGATTCGATGTCTGTTACCATCAGACGAATACTCTCAACCCACCGCCATGCCATGCCTTGGCAATGACCGCACGCATGCCACGAACCGCCACCGGGGAAAGACCGGTGACTGCTTTGAGGCATATCTGGGAGGAAGAGTTCATCTGACAGGCGGTTTTTAAACGCTTGGTTAGGCGCTGTCAAGTGGTGGCGTAGCACGAACTTCCAAGTTCGTGGGATGATGGGGTTGCACAGTGGGATGAACGAATTTGGAAATTCGTTCTACTTCCCCGTACGCAGCCTTTTCGCCTCTTGCTTCACAAAGAGCGGCTCCAAGTTTTCACGAATCCAGGCGAAGGCGGCGTCCAGGCCTTCCTTTTGATAGATGACACCGATGCTGGCCTCCACCTTGGTGGGATTGCCCACGCAGCCGAGGAACTGGTTGCAGGTGAAACGGGTCTTCATATCCGCATCCACCTTTCCATGCAGGCGCAGGATATGGCTACGGACATAAAGTTCCAGGACGGCGTCCCCGACCCAGGCATCCTGGCGGAGTTGGTCTATGACTGTGGACTGCGTGGGATTCGCCATGGATTTGGCCCATGATCCTGCCGGAAGTTCTGAAATGAGCAACTGCGACCTCATCGTGAGCCGGGGATTGTTTGAGCAGGTTGGTGGAAGCGCTTGTCTTTGATGCACCGCCCTACGTATGTTCGGTGGTTTTTGTTCCTCTCATGAAATTGCGCCCCCTCTTTCCTGCCCTTGCAGCGTTGGCCTTTGCCTCATTATCTACCGCCCAAGAACCCGCCGCCACCACTGCGGCGGAGGCCATCCTTGTGGATGAATGGGAGGGCATTGTGAACATTGACGCCTCGGTGCTGTTGCCAGACTACCGGGAGCCATGGAATTCGGGCCAACCGTCCGGCGGCTCCGGCACGGGTTTCCTGATCGGAAAAAATCGCTTCCTCACCAATGCCCACGTCGTCAGCAATGCCACGAAGTTGGTCATCCGCACCACCAACGACCCCGAGCCTCATCCGGCACGGGTCGTGTTCGTGGCGCACGATTGTGACTTGGCGATTCTGGAGGCCGTGGACGGTTCCCATTTCGAGAAGATGAAGCCTCTGACTTTTGGCGGTATTCCCAAACTGAATACGGAGGTCATCGCCGTCGGTTACCCCATTGGCGGCGACCGCATCTCGGTCACACGCGGGGTCGTCTCACGCATTGACTTTCGGCCCTTCAGCCACACGCAGGTGGACTCTCACTTGGCCATCCAGGTGGATGCCGCGATCAATCCCGGCAACTCAGGCGGACCTGTCATTCAGAATGGCAAGGTCGTCGGCGTCGCTTTCCAAGGATTCAGTGGACGTGTGGCACAGAATGTCGGCTACATCATCCCGGTGCCCGTGATCGAACGCTTCCTCAAAGACGTGGAAGACGGCACCTATGATCACTATGTGGATCTGGCCGCGAGTGATTTCCCCATCGAGAACAGTGCGCAGAGAAAAGCCCTCGGGCTCAATGGCGGCGGCATCGGTGTCATGATCGCCGACGTCGAACCCGCAGGCAGCGCCGGGGACATCCTCAAGCGCGGGGATGTGCTCCTGTCCATGGATGACAATCCTGTCCTCAACAACGGCCTCATCCGCTTTGAAGGCGAGCTCATGGACATGAACGAAGTCGTGGAGCGCAAGTTCGCCGGGGACAAGCTGAAGCTGGCCTACCTGCGGGATGGAAAAAAGACCGAAACCGAGATCACCCTGAAACGCTTCGACCCTTATGTGAAGCTTGGAGAACAGTATAACCAGCGCCCGCGTTACCTCGTCTATGCAGGCCTTGTTTTTCAGCCGATGGACAAAAATCTGATAGACGCGCATCAGATCGCCGATCCTGCAGCTAACTACATGTTTGACAATTACCTGACCGAGAAACTGTATGTCGAACGTCCCGAGCCCGTGCTGCTGACCAGCATCCTGGCCGATGAAGTGAACACCTACATCACCCCTTATGCGCAGAGCGTGGTGGATGAAATCAACGGCGTGAAAATCCGCAGTCTCAAAGACGTGAAGAGCGCCCTCGCCATGAAGGGAAAAAGGCCGGACTTCGTCGTGATCAAACTGCTCGAAAAAGATCGTCCGCTCGTGCTGAAACGTGACCTCGCCGAGGCTGCTCACCCCAAGATCATGCAGACCTACAACATCCCGGAAGATGCCTACCTGGGCGCTGAGTAAACCACCTGCCAGACACAGCCCTCACCCCTTTTTTCGAGATCATGAAGCCTTTCTTTTTCCTCCTGGCCCTCCTGGCCCTCAGCAGTGTGCAGGCACAGACACCCGCAGCCCCCAAGTTCCCCCTGCGGCCCGCACCCGCGCCGACTCAGTCCCAACCGGTGATTCAAACCAGCGCCCTTTTGAAGGTGAATGTCACCTATCAAAGCCATAGCCTGCGCATCCCTTGGCAAAAGGAAGGCGCAGGGGGCAGACGCGGTCTCGGCGTCGTGTTGGAGGGCAATCGCATTTTAGTCACCGGCCAGATGGTGGCCGATGCGACTTACATCGAGCTGGAATTGCCCGAGAGTGGACAGAAGATCCCCGCCAAGGTCATCGCCGTGGACTATGAGGCCAACCTCGCCCTCCTGGCCCCGAATTCACCGGCCCGCGAGGCCACCTTCTTTGCCGGGCTCCGCCCCATGCAGGTGGACACCTCCACACGCATCGGGGATACCCTGGTGGTTTGGCAAACCGGACGCGTGGGTGAACTCATCGTCACCCCCGTGCGGGTCAGCAAGGTCATGAACCAAGGCTATGTCGTGGAGAACGCCAGCTTCATCGTTTATGAAGCCCAGGGCATCATCCGCAGTGAGGCCAACAGCTTCACCCTCCCGGTGGCCAAGGGCGGCAAACTCGCCGGTTTGCTCCTCCGCTACGATTCCAAAAACCAAATCGCCACCCTGCTGCCCGCACCCATCATTGAGCACTTTCTCAAAGATGTGGCCGATGGCAAATACGATGGCTTCCCTTCCCTGGGCATCGAGTTTCAGATCACCCTGGATGAGCAATTCCGCGACTACCTGGGCATGAAGCCGGATCAACCCGGGGTCTTCATCAGCAACGTCACCAAAGGGGCCTCCGCAGATCAGGCCGGGGTCAAAAAGGGTGACATCATGATGTCCATCAATGGAGCCAGCATCGACTCCCGTGGCGACTATCAGGACCCGCACTTCGGAGCCCTCAGCGTCAGCCATATCGTCCGTGGCAAGGCCTACGTGGGCGATGAAGTCGAGATGAAAGTCATGCGTGAAGGCAAGGAACTCACCCTTAAAGGTAAGCTCACCCGCAAGCAGCCGGAGGACTACCTCGTCCTGCCTTATCAATTCGATCAAGGTCCCAAATACCTGCTCAACGGTGGCCTGCTTTTCCAAGAGCTGACCCGCCCTTACCTCAACTCCTTTGGCAATGAACAACAGGGCGGCCCCATCCTGCGCCTGGCCCGCATCGCCGGCAGTCCGGATGAGTATGAGAAAAAGGGCAAAAAGAAGATCGTGTTTCTCAGCGCCGTCCTCCCCACCACCAGCACCCAGGGCTATGAACGGCTGAGCGGTCAGGTCGTGGATGAAATCAACGGGGTCAACATCACCAAGATCGAAGATGTGGCCGAAGCCTTTAAAAAGCCCCAAGACGGCCTGCATGTGGTGAAGCTGGACCAGTTTCCTTTCATCCTGCATCTGGATGCCCTGAAGGTGGAGCAAGACAACCTCCAACTCATGAACGGCATGTTCCGCATCGGCAGCCTCTCCCGTTTGGAATAGGGCTTGCTGTCCAGGTGTCATCCACTGATATCCGTTTTCCCATGATAGTCCGATTGATTGAGCGCAGGTCCGGGGGGAGTCACCACGTCCGCCCCTCACCCCAGCCCTCTCCCCGAAGGGGCGAGGGAGGACGCCTTTTCGCCTTCGATACCGCAGACCAAACGACCATCCCTCTCCCCCCTGGGGAGAGGCTAGGTGAGGGGTGACGGTGCCCTTTTCCAAACCACCCGCTTCCCTCATTTCAAAGTCAACCGCCACAGCTCCCGCCCATGAAATACAGCTACGCCGAACTCGCCGGAATGATCGATCACGCGCTGCTACAGCCGGGTATGACCGATGCTGAAGCCGAGGCCGGCTGCATCCTCGCCGCCGAATACGGTGTCGCCTCCGTTTGTGTGAAGCCTTACTTCGTCCCGCGTGCCGTCGAGCTTCTCGAAAACACCGGTGTCATCGTCGGCTGCGTCATCGGTTTCCCCGCCGGCAACAGCAGCACCGAGGTGAAGCGTTATGAAACGGAACTCGCCTGCAAAGACGGAGCCAAGGAGATCGACATGGTCATCAACATCGGCAAAGCCCTGGCCGGTGATTGGGACTACGTGGAACGGGAGATTCAGGTCATCGCCGATGAAACCCACAAACAGTGCGCAAAGCTGAAGGTCATCTTCGAAAATGACTACCTGCCTGCGGACGAGACCAAGATCAAACTCTGCGAGATCTGCGGTCGTGCCGGGGCCGATTGGGTCAAAACCTCCACCGGCTATGGCTTCAACAAACAGCCCGAAGGCGGCTACAACTACAAAGGCGCGACCGAGCACGATCTCCGCCTCATGCGCCAGCACAGCCCCGCCCACGTGCAGGTGAAAGCCTCTGGCGGCGTCCGCGACCTCGACGGCCTCATCAGGGTCCGCGACCTCGGCTGCACCCGCCTCGGCGCCAGCGCCACGAAGGCCATTATGGATGAATACCGCCGCCGTGAAGCCTCTGGAGAGACCGAGGCCAAGACAGCGAGCATTGGCGCGGGCGGATATTGACGGGAAGCTTTAATTTGATGCTAACCCGAGTGGCTACCCCTCAAGGACTCGAACCTTGAACAACAGAGTCAGAATCTGTTATGTTACCATTACACCAAGGGGTAGTGAATATGGGATACGCAGTTTGGCATGGATCGGTGTGAGTGCAAGGGGAGGTTTGATATCGCGTCGAATGGAGGTGCGGATATTTTGATTTCTTGGCAGAGTCTTCACCTTGGATCAATGTGAACCATGCTCATGCGCCGCCTCATCACCCTCCTCTGCCTGTCGGGCATCGTCGGGTATTTGGGCTATGCGCAGAAATCCGGGGCCTGGGAACGCGTGGATGAATGGTTCCTGGATTTTTTGATCGCGAATGCGCGGGAACGTTTCGAGGAAACCTCCCCCGACGGACAGGTGGTGCTGATCGAGATCAAGGAGGAAGATCGCGCCGAATATGCCACCTGGCCGCCCCCGCCACTGGACTGGCAAACCTTGCTGAAAGCACTGCGACCTTATGAGCCCGACATGGTCGTCATCACCACTCCCTTGAACTGGGGCCGCCCCACGCCGGATTTTGCCCCGGCCTTGGCCGAAGCTTTATTACCCTTTCCAAGTGTCATCTTGGGCGTTGAATCCGAACTGGCAGATCAGCCCACGGATCAACCGGCCTTCCAGGGCGATCTGAAGGCCGTATTGCCCCGTTTTCGCCAAGCAACAGGGGATGTGTCGCTGGCACCGAGTTTAAAGACCCTCATCACGGCCCCTGATCCCGCCGTGCGCGGGACCAGTGAGATGGGCCTGGTGAGCCTGCGTCAGGTGGACGGAGAATGGCGACTGCCCTATGCGCTGAGGGATCGGGATACGCTGATACCGACTGCGCTGGCACAAGCCCTGTCACGGCACAGCCAAAGCCCCTATGCCACGGGCCAGCGATTGCGTCTGGGGACGGGTGCGGGGGCTCATTTGCAGGGGGGAAGGTTCATTCCCCTCACAGTCACGGGAGAATACACGGTCCGCGATCAGGACAAGGTGCCCACTCTCAATGCCCTGGACCTGATGGCGGGAGAGCTGGCCGACCTGACGTCTGAAACGGATAAGGATCTCCTGAAAAAAGCCGATGTCTTGGTGATCGGAATCACCCGCGATGAGGCGATTGACCCGTCCACACAGCTTTATGCCCGTGCGCTGAACAGGGCGCTCTCTCTGCCAAAGTTGCGTGTGCTTTCACAGGTGCAGCAATGGGTGATCTGGGGGATTGCGGCTTTGGCTGCCTTTTGGATCGCCCTGAATGTGAAGCGCTCAAAAACCCTAAAGGCTGGAGCCGCCGTCATCTTTGTGGCGCTGATCCTGAGTCTGCTCGCGTTTCAATCACAGCTCCTCTGGTGTCCGCCGACGACCCCTGTCGCCCTGGTTATCGCTGGAATACTCTTGGGTAGGTTTTTGAAGGCGGAGAAACCGGCGATTGCATCTGTCTCTGAGCCTGAAGTCCCGGTCACAACGTAACCTGAAGGTTCACTGGCGCGGGGTATTTTCTCAGTGCTTGCAGTTTGGCCACATGCCCTTAGCTTCACCTTTCCCTCCGCTTCTTTTTTAACGACCACATGCGATTCCGTAATCTTACCCGCCGCCGCGAGATCGGGGCCAACTGCTACCTTCTCGAGTCTGGCAAAAATCGCATCGTAATGGATGCCGGGATGCACCCAAAGGAAGTGGGTTTCGACGCCCTTCCCGACTTTGGCCCCCTGCCCCATGATGCGGCGGACTCCATCCTGATCACCCATGCCCACCACGATCACATCGGCGCTCTGCCTGTGCTGATGCGGAAGCAGCCCAAGGCCCCCGTCTTCATGACGGAGCCCACCGGCGAGATCACCAGCGCCATGCTGCACAATTCCGTGAACGTGATGAGCGCCCAGCGTGAGGAACTGAGCATCCACGAGTATCCGCTTTTCACCCATCGCGAGCTGGATGAAAACCGTGCCCAATACGTTTACCGCGACCTCGTCCGCCCTTTCGAGCTGCCTGACAGCGACATCACGGCCACGTTTCATGATGCAGGTCACATCATGGGCTCCGCAGGCATCATGATCCGGGAAAACGGCAACAGCCTGTTTTACACCGGTGACGTCAATTTCGAAAACCAGACCATCGCCCGAGCCGCCGACTTCCCCACGGAGGGGATCGATGTCCTCGTCGTCGAGACCACCCGTGGCACTTATGAGCGCCCCGCCGACTACACCCGCAAAGGCGAAAAAGAGCGCCTGGCCGCCCTGATCCGCGATACCTTCGATGCCAACGGCTCTGTCCTGATCCCGGTCTTTGCCCTCGGCAAAACCCAGGAAGTGATGCTGATGCTGCACGAGCTGCATGAGGAAGGCCTGATCCCGGAGATGCCCCTGCGCATCGGCGGCCTGGGCACCAAGGTGACCGTGCTCTACGATCACTATGCCGACCGCGTCCGCCGCAACTACCCCGGCTTCCGCCTGCTGGAAGATGTGAAGATGCTGGTGGCCCCCCGCCGCAAACGCGGTCCTGGCCGCCCGCAGATCGACTACCAGCCACGCACCATCTATGCCCTCTCCAGCGGCATGATGACCGAAGGCACGACCTCGAATGCCTTTGCCGCCAAGTTCATCGACAACCCGCGCAACGCCGTCGCCTTTGTCGGCTACACGGACCCTCTTTCCCCCGGCTATCGCCTGCGAACAGCCAAGGCCGGTGAAAAAGTCAAGCTCTCCCCAGACCTGCCTGCCGTTGAACTGGCCGCCCGTGTCGAAAGCTTCGACCTCAGCGCCCATGCTACCCGTGAGCAAATCGCCGAATACGTGGAGAAGGTGAAGCCGAAGAAGCTGCTCATGGTGCATGGCGAAGAGCCTTCCCAGGCCTGGTTCAGCGCCCGCTTCGCCGAGACGCTCAATGGCGACACGGAGATCATCCGCCCGCAGACCCACGAGGCGATTGATCTTTGGTAAGTAGCGGAGTAGGGGCGGCTCGCCCCGACCTCTCTTACACATGGGGGCGAGCCGCCCCCATTCCTTGATCAATTCAGCGGCTGCAATTCCGGCGCGAGGAACTTGCCATCCTTGCGGATGAGCTGGCCGTCAAAGTAGATCTCCCCGCCACCGTAGTCGGGACGCTGGATGTTCACCAGATCCCAATGCACCTGGCTGCGGTTGGTATTGTCCGCGACACCCACATAGGCCTCTCCAGGTGTAAAGTGGAAGCTGCCGGCAATCTTTTCATCAAACAGGATGTCACGCATCGGCTCGCGAATCTCGCGGTTAAAGCCGATAGCGAATTCGCCGATGTAACGGGCACCTTCATCGCTGTCGAAGATTTTGTTAATCGCTGCGGTGTTGTTCGCCGTGGCGTTTACAATCTTGCCCTTGGAAAACTCCAGCTTCACCGAATCAAAGGCGATGCCCTGGTAAATGGTCGGCGCATTGTAGCTGATCACACCCTCCACACTGTCCTTCACCGGTGCGCTGAAGACCTCGCCATCCGGGATGTTGTGACGACCGCCACAGACGATGGACTTCAGGCCATTCAGGCTAAAGCGCAGGTCCGTGCCCGGCCCCGTGATGTGAACATCCTTGGCCTTATCCATGAGCTTCTTCAGCGCATTCATGGCCGGTAGCAGCGCGGCGTAGTCCAGGAGGCACACCTTGAAATAAAAGTCCTCAAAGGCCCGCGTGCTCATCCCGGCCTGCTGGGCCATGGCGCTGGTGGGCCAGCGCAGCACACACCAGCGGGTGTTGTTGACTCGCTCGTTTTGCAGAGGGCGCAGCTTGGCCATGACCATCTTCATTTTGTCCGGCGGCACGTCACTGTTCTCGGTGATGTTGTTACTGCCACGCACGGCGATGTAGCAGTCCATCTTTTTCATGAGCTCCAGCTCGCTCTCGCCAATAACATCATACTGCGCTTCATCCGCATGGACCATAAGCTCGCGGGTGACCGCTGTGTCATGCAGTTTCACGATCGGGCGGCCTTTGGCATCCACGACCGCACGGACGAGTGCCTGCGCCACATAGTTGGGCACGTCAAAACAATCGATCCAGACAAAGTCCCCCTTTTTGACCTGGGTGGAATAACGGACAAGTTGGCGAGCGAGCTGGTCAACGCGAGGATCGTGCATGTCCGCGATATAGCGGGAACTTGCCCTTTGGTAAAGCGGACTTTGATTTCCCTCCCCTCGCTAGTCGCTGCTGCCACAACCGCCGGAATCACTGCTACTACTATCCGAACTGCTACTGTCTGAGCTGGACCAGGAATCATCGGAACGGCTCTCGCACGAAGACGCCGAAGAATCGTAAAAGTGGCTGCTCCCAGAATCCGAATAAGAGGTGTGCATCGTCGGGCCAAAGTCTGAATCCGAATGCGTCTTCGTTCTTTGGACCCTGCGGTTCCCTGCCGTGAGACGGGTGAACAAGAGAATGATGCCGACAATGACGGCCAACACCACCAGCATGAAAAAAAGAAGGATGAACAGGGAGAAACCCATGACATCGCAAGCTGCAATCGATTCTCCAGGCTGCAAGAGTTCTCGCTCAAACTATTCGCCAGGCCGCCACTCGGTGCCAGTCGGCTCCCGAATGTCCACTAGTGAAATGCCTGGATTCGTGAACAGGATACGGCGTTGCCGAAATAGAGAGCCTAGGGCCTGTTTGAAGGCCTTTTTACTGCTATCGAAGTTCTTGCGGATCTCTTCGGGCGAGCTGTCGTCATCAAAGGAAAGGCGGCCTCCATGGGCCTGTAGCGCCTCTATGATCTGATCCGTCAGAGGTGCCACACGCTGATAACCCCGGGCATCCAGGCTGAGGTCCAGCTTCCCGCCGGGACGAATGGCAGTCACAAAACCCTTCAGCTTTTGGCCCACCTGCAAGGTCGCACCGACATTGCTGTGGTAAAGCAGTCCCTGGTGCGTGCCCTCCACGATGGCATTGTAACCCAGGGGTGTTTCCGCCAAGATCACCAAGGCCACCTGCTGGCCCGGTTTAAAAGACACGGGTTGCTGATGCTGCTTGTTGAGGTGTTTGTTCAGCTTCGTGGTGGCAATGATGCGGTCCGTTTTTTCATCCACCATCACATGCGCGATAACCGTGTCGCCGACGAAGACCTGTTCCGCCTGCTGGCGGAAAGGCAGCAGCAGATCCTTCGGCAGGCCCCAGTCCAAAAAGGCCCCGACATTGCGGTTCACACTGACCACGCGCAGGGGTGCCGACTCGCCCACCATCACCAGAGGCTTCTCCGTGGTGGCGATCAGGCGGTCCTCCGAATCCCGATAAACAAAGACCTCCAGGACATCATCTATCTGCGTGCCACGCGGGACATAACGGTTCGGCAGCAAGATCTCTCCATGATCCCCGCCCCCGAGGTAAATGCCCTGCGGGGTGCTGTAGAGGACCTGAAGTTGATTGAGTCTGCCGAGTTCTGCCATGAGCGGCCCAGATTAACCGCGACAGGCCCTTCCCACAAATACCAAAGGAGCTGACTTCACTTCAGGGCATGAACGCTCGTCTTCACCCCTTTTTGATATCCTTTGAAGCCATAGGCCGTCGGCTGGAAATCCCCCACAAATTCAACATTGGCCTGATCCGGCACTTCCAGGCCCAACCCCCAATAGACCCCATTGATAATGAGCCGACGGAGACTCTCGTTAGGCAGGTCGCTGGCAGCACCCATCGTGGTGCAGAAAATCTTGTTTTCCGTCCCGGCCTCATTCTTCAGCAATCGCGTCCAGGCGATAGGCATCGCCGGATCATTGATCCCTTGCTCCACTTTTTTAACATTCGTTTTCTTACTATCCAAAGGGGCGGATTCCGGAGTCATCCCGCCAAGAACCAGACCGCGCATGAGCACCTTGGCATCATCGGGCAGATGGACTTCGTAAACATCCGTGGTGCCAAAGACATCCGTCACTCCGCGTAAGATCGGATCAATGGCATTCGCGGGCTCGATCACACCCCGGGTGGCCTCAAACTTGTGTTTACCCCAATGGCTCACCCAGGTCTCTCCCAGCACCTGTTTGCCCCACCCGCCGTTGTTATTCCAGTTCCAGGAAACGAAGGGGCTGGAGGCTTCAATGCCATTGAAAGCATGGGTGCTGGTGCGCAAGGCGATGATGGGCACCCCGCGTTTGATCGCTGCATCAAACTTGGCCAAAGCCGCATCACTCCACTGCCGGAAACGAAGCAGTATCACGATGGCATCGGCACTGTCCAGGGCTGCGGGGTTCGTCAGGCTGGCACCGTAATCTGGATTGATGGTTCCGTCCTTCTCCGTGGAAAAAAGGACCGTGCATTTGAAGCCATGTCGCTGACTCAAAATCTTCCCCAAAGCCGGCATCGCCTCCTCACTGCGATATTCTTCATCGCCTGCCAGCAGAACGATGTGTTTCCCCTTTGCCTCACCCGCTGGCGCGTAGGAGACGGAATGATCTTCCTCCGCAAGGATGGAACTCAGTGGCGATGCAACAAGAAGAGAGAGGATAAGGCAACGAATCATAAGCTGAAATGAAAGGCTGCAAGACAACGCTCTGGCAACTCTAAGACTATCTGAATTCCCACAGCGGAGACACGCCCTCATTTGACCTGCCCGCTGTGCCTGCTACAGCGTAAGGATGGTCCCACGTAAGTTTGTCGCCCACCCGTTTGCCTATCACCAGGAGATCGATGTCCGCATCGACAACCTGACCAATGAAGGCAGCGGGGTGGCGCGTGTGGACGGCTGGGTGGTGTTTGTGCCCTTTGCCCTGCCGGGGGAAAAGGTGCGCTGCCGGATCTATCGCAACCACAAGAACTACAGCAATGCCGACCTGGTGGAGGTGCTGGAGCCATCGACGGAGCGCGTGAATGCCCCCTGCCCGCTCTTTGGCACCTGCGGCGGCTGCCAGTATCAGCACCTGGACTATCCGAAACAGATCGAGTGGAAACGGCGGCAGGTGGAGGAGTTGCTGAAGCACATGGCGAAGATCGAACATCCCGTCCTGCCAGTCATCGCCTCGCCAAAGCAGTATGGTTACAGGTCCAAAATCACCCCGCACTTTCATAAACCGAAGGCGGGTGAAATTGGGGCCATCGGTTTTCTCCGGGTGGGCACGCGCAATGCCATGGTGGATGTGGAGCAGTGCCCCATCGCCATGCCGCAGCTCAATGAACAACTGTCCGTGGTGCGGGCTGAAGCGCGCGCGAACCAGGAAGCTTTCAAAAACGGCGCCACCCTGCTGATGCGTGCCGCTGTGAACGGCGTGCTGACGAAGGCGGATCAGATCGCCATCGAGCAAGTGGGGGATGTGAAGTTCGAGTTCCAGGCCGGAGACTTTTTCCAAAACAACCCCTTCATTTTGGCGGACTTCGTCGGTTACGCCGTGCAGGAGGCCCAGGCCGCCGGTGCCCGTTACCTGGTGGATGCCTACTGCGGCAGCGGCCTCTTTGGCATCAGTGCCGCCCGCTATTTCGAGGAGGTGATCGGAGTGGAACTGTCTGAGAGTGCCGTGCGCAAGGCGGCACACAATGCCGAGATCAACAGTCTAACGAATTGTCGTTTCATCGCCGCCGATGCGCGCGAAATCTTCAAAGAAGTGCCCCATGCAGGCGAGGACACCGTGGTCATCATCGATCCACCGCGTGCCGGTTGCAGCGAAGAGTTTCTCCAGCAGCTCTTCGCCTTTGATCCGAAACGGGTGGTCTATATCTCCTGCAATCCCGCCACCCAGATGCGTGACCTGGTGCTCTTCACCGAAGCCGATTTCAAACTGGAAACCGTGCAGCCCTTTGACCTCTTCCCCCAGACGAAACATCTGGAGTGTGTGATGACCCTCAGTCGGGGCTGAGCCAAGGAGTGAGCTTTGAAAGCCCTCTTGGGCTTTGTGAGATCACTCCCCTGCCAGGGCCGCTACGATCACCCGCACATTGTGCGTGAGCATCGTCTCAAAGGTATGGGCTTCCTTGGAGGTGCCATCGGCCACCAGGGCCTCGCCGGTTTTCACGCCAGTCCCGCGGACGATCTCGGTCAGCACTTTCGGGTTGGCCTGATCCTCAGGGAAGACGGCCTTGATTTTGTGATCCCGGATCGCCTGGATGGTCTGGGCGATGTATTGGGCGGAGATGTCATCGCTGCGGCCAATGCCGAGCATGGGGATGGTCTTGAAGCCGTATTCCTTGCAGAAGTAACCGAAGGCCGCATGGGCGGTCACCAACTTGCGATCAGCTCTCGGGATGCGTGCGATCTCCTTCTGTGCCCAGCTTTTGAGCTGCATGAACTTCACCCCGGCGGCCTTGGCGCCCGCTTCGTAGGCAGCTTCATTGGCCGGGTCCACGGCGCTGAGTTCATCTGCAATGATGCGGGCCGCACGTTTCATGTTTTCCGCACTGTGCCACCAATGCGGGTCAATGCTGCTCTTCGCATGGGCCGGGCAACAGACGAAGATTTCCTGCTTGGGATCGAGCAGCAAGGAAGGAATGGGTTTGCCCACCTCGACGATCTTGACACCACTGCCCACGCTGTCGCGCAGTTTGTCCAGGTAGGTTTCCAGATGCTTACCTGAAGCCAGGATGAGAGGCGCACCCCGCATCGCCGCAATGTCGCGGGCAGAGGGTTCGAAATGATGAACGTCCCCGCCAGGTTTCATAATCTCCATCACCTCCACATGGGTTCCACCGACCTGCCGGGCGACATCGGCCAGGATGGGGTGAAGCGTGGCCACTTTGACAGCAGCTTGAGTGCTAAGACTCAGTGTGAATATCCAAAGTAGGGCGGCGAAAGTTTTCATGGCGAGGGAAAGGTCGAAGGCACCTTGCAGCCAAGGTGCCCTCTATAAAACGATTGTTGGTTGAGGAATGTTGTAAAGAGATCAGCGGACTTCTGGTCCACCCCAGGCAAAGCTGACCTGGGCCCAGACGGCGTGGTCCGTTCCGCGTTCATTGGAGTTGTCATAGTTGTATTGCAGCCGCAGCCGCAGGGTGCGCGCATCATTGGCATACCAGGTGATGCCGGGGCTGACACGGAAGCGCGAGTCCTGTGCGGTGTCTGCATTACCTGCGACATACTCACCACGAAGACCAAGCTCCAAATTGTTAGGCAAACCATAAAGAAGGCTCAGGTAAGCACCGAAATCTTGCTGCGATTCGGGGGCACGGCCTTCGACAAGTTCATCTTCCACTTTGTAGTCGTTGAACATCGCTTCCGAACGCACACGGAAATATCGTCCACCAGGATCGAAGCCATTTTCACGCCACTGATACTCGGCATGAACACCGTAAACACTGGTGCGGAAGCCGGAAAGATTTTCACCCCAGGCACCGGAGATACCGGCGCGGTATTGGTGAAAGTCGTTGTAGTTGTAAACATTCGTCCAGTTCACCACCATCAAAAATTCATCTTCGGCAAAAACAGCTTCTTCAGCCGCATAACGCGCTTCACCTTCCTCTTCGTGTTCGTGGCCATGATCGTCCTCATTCTTTGGAGCAACTCCCAGAGCCACATCAAACTGTGAAGTCCAAGGCAAAGGTGCCAGCCAAGTGATTTCGGCACCTATGGTTGTAAGAGAGTCTTCTCCCAGCATCCGGGTATTCACCAGATATTGGTCAATCCAATCAAAACCGTGCGGGTGGTAGGTGTTCTGGATGCCGAAGCGGTTGTAAACACGGCCTGCACGCAGTTCGAAGCCGCCGGGGAGGTTCTTGAACTTCCAGAAAACTTCCTCAAAGATCGGGTCGATCCGGCTGTCCACCACAGCCCCTGCATAGGTGATGAAAAACTCATTGTGATCATCCAGGCGCCCTGAGAGGGAAAACTCGATGTTCTGAAAAGTGATGGCATCCCGCTCCTCGGGATCGTGGTGCCCGGTGCGCAGTTCCTCCTGCTCAATGGAGGAGGTACCAAAAGCCGTATCCACGTGCACGTGAGGGAAGATCTTCCCGGCCAAACTCACGTCCAATCCAGTGATCCAATCGGCCTTGCCATCCATTGGCAACACCACGGGGGCAGACATGGCGCTGAAGGTGGAATACTCATATTTTTGGCGCTGCTGGGCCTCAAACTGGGCCGAAGTCTGGGCGTGTGCCGACCAGGAAAAAAGAGCCGCAGAGGCCAGAACAAAAAAGAGGGGGAGTGCAGTGAGAGCGTGCATGACGCCATAATATGGCAATGAAGTTGCATTAACGGCAAGTCATTTTCACAACTTTTTTGCATTAATACCACTCATCAAAAAACCAAAACTCGCCCCATGACGGAGCGAGTTCGGCTGCGGATCATGCTTTCGCAGGTCATGACGCAGTCAGTTTTGCCGTGATGCTAGCCACGTGCTTGCCCTGAAATCTGGCCAGCGAAAGCTCCTTCTCGCTAGGCTGACGTGAGCCATCGGCACCGGCGATGGTCGCGGCACCATAAGGACTGCCTCCACGAACTTCGCTGATATCGGTCAGCTCGGGTGTTGAGTAAGGCAGGCCCACATAAATCATGCCGTGATGAAGCAGTGTAGGGATGGAGGTCAGGATCGTGGACTCATTGCCACCACCCGTGCCGGTGCTGGTGAAAAGACTGCCAACCTTGCCGATCAAGGCTCCTTTGAACCAAAGGCCCCCTGTCTGATCCAGAAAGCTGCGCATCTGAGTCGCCATGCCGCCAAAGCGGGTGGGCGTGCCAAAGATGATGGCATCGTAATCGGCGAGTTCGCCAGGCGTGGCAACGGGAGCGCTCTGGTCCAGCTTGGCCCCCATTTTCTGGGCAGCTTCATCGGATAAAGTTTCAGGCACGCGCTTGAGGGTGACTTCGACCCCTTCGACGGAACGAGCACCTTCCGCGATGGCGTTGGCCATGGTTTCAATGTGGCGGTAGGTGGAATAATAAAGGACGAGGAGCTTGGACATGATGTTTTGGAATTAGACTGGATTTTAAAAAGGATGTCATAAACGCAGTTTTGGACGGCACTGGGATTGGACCAGGGATGGCTGGGCAAAGAGCTCTTGGAGTGCCGTGATGAGCCGCTCCTGGAGTTCCGGGCTGCTT